>Ga0207993_1000077_pt1 | contig 38871 bp, 53 predicted proteins | sample ETN01SmetaG_2_FD_185791 | JGI IMG/M metagenome (GOLD analysis project Ga0207993, IMG submission 185791) | Marine microbial and viral communities from oxygen minimum zone, Eastern Pacific Ocean - ETNP2014F12-01SV265 (SPAdes) (version 2) | ecosystem: Environmental > Aquatic > Marine > Oceanic ...
GTAGCAAATGCTTTTACCAGAAACGACTTGGCCAAGATGCGATTGATTTCTAGAGCTGAAGAAGAAGGACAGGAAAGATTTTTTAGATCAAGAGATAGGAATTTTAAAAAACGACTCGGTGCACTCAATCGTTATACAACTCAAGGAAAGAATCAATATATAGATAGATTTGCCGGGGAAGTGCTAGGACTTGGAAGAGATTTATACAAGGTGCTTTGATAGACTTAAATCATCATTAGACTAAGTATATGGCAATAGCAAGTGCATCATTAGCGTATCGACGTAACGCGTTGATGTCGGCAACTAAAGTCACGACTAAACCACCATCAGAAGAAGTCTTAAAGGCTAGAGATGACTTTATTGATTTCTGCACTGTGATGGGGAAGCCTCCTGCCAAACATATGCGGGAGTGGCATAACGAGCTTTGTACAGGAAACGACAGCGAGTGTTTATTAGGTATAGGCGGAAAGAATACGTCAATACTTGCACCACGTGGTTCTGCCAAATCAACAGTATTAGGTCTATTTGCAGCTTGGATGATTGGACGTCATACAGCTGCCGGGAAAATGCTGAGGATTCTGTACATCGCATACATGGTGGATATCAGCCGAGCAAAGTCAGCAACAATCAAAGGCATTCTCACCAGCCCTAAGTACAGGGAAATCTTCCCTATGGTGAGATTATCAAAAATAAAAAGATCAGACGAGTATTGGAGTATTGATTATGAGTTCGCTGGAATTGACACCGCAGGTGAGGAAGCGTTCACAATTGCCTGTGGTGGTCTCAAAGGTGCGATCACCTCTAAACGATCGCAGCTGGTGCTTATCGATGACCCTATCAAGTCCGCTGCATCGATCAACAACCCGGACATTCGCCGTGAAATGGAACAGACGTGGTCTAACGTTATCGCACCAACGATGTTCCAGGGTGCACGGGCTATATGTTTGGGGACTCGCTTCCACTTTGACGATATCCATGCCACGCTTTTTGTTCCTAAAAACAATTGGAAACAAATTGTTCAAAAGGCAGTAATAACTGATGCTGAGGGTAGGCAACGTTCATATTGGCCTGAGTTCTGGTCGATGAAATATCTGAATGAACGGAAGATGGAAGATCGCGTTGCATTTGCCTATCAGTATTTAAATACAGCGGTTCAGTCCAGTGAGGTTGGCATCTCACCTGATCTGATTGTCAAAGGTGAAGTACCGGATGAGTATGACTGCATAGGTGTGGGCATTGACCTTAGTGCGGGCCTAAGCGAGAAAAACGACTGGACTGTATTCACACTTGCTGGCATATACAAAGGGAAGATCTATCTAATCGATCAAAAGCGTTGTCGCTCAATGGGCAACATCGAAAAGATGGACACCCTTTGTGAGATGCTTGCTGACTGGCATATATTGCTTGAGAACGATGAAGGGCAATACTTCCCAACCACATCCCCCTGCATGGTTTGGCCTGAGGCTGTTGCCTATCAAACATCATTTGAAGGTGATTTCAAACGGATTATGTTTGAAGACCGAGCACTATATAACCTATCTATTTCACCAGTCAAAGGATTCCGTGGAGATAAGCTTGCCAGGCTGCGTGGAGTTTTAGGTTTATTTGAAAATAAAAAAGTAGTTTGGAATAAGTGGCGTAAGTGGAACATATTAGAAGAAGAGCTCTTGAACTTTGGACATGCATCTCATGATGATGCTGTCGATTCAATGGTGCTTACCATGGGAGGATTGTTAAGAAGAGGTAGTTTGCAATTAGACTACAATGAGGATAGTTTTGATTTATAAATAGCAAGATGGCTAATTCTGAAGTAGATCATAGGTATTATAAAAAATGGTCAGAACTAAATGACGCACAGAGAGAACGATCTGGTAGCAAGGAGGAGCACTCAGCTGCTCGTGAAGAAGCTGGCCTTAAAGGCGTATCAGGTGGGTATGATAAATACATAGAGGCTAAAGAAAAAGCTCAGGCACAACTTGAGGCTAGCAATGCAGCTAATACCGCCGCTGTAATTGCAGAAAATAAAGCAGCTTATGAAGCTGATCCAGTAGCTGTAAAAGCCGACGCTGCTTCAAAAGGATTAGGTACAAATATTCAACATCCAGAAGTTAAAGCTACACCAGCTCCAAAACCCACCCCTCAACCCACTGCTAATACAGATTTAGGGAAGAAAGGAAATCCAACAGCAAACTATAACGTAAATAAAATTGAAGATTTTGATCTTGCGGCTGGAGGTGCTGGAGCTAAAAAAGGGCAGCAGAGGCTGTCAGCTAAAGATATCAGAGGACTGGAAGCACAAGGTTTTAGCAAGCAAGAGATTGTTGACTACGCTGATGATATTTCACGATCATTTGATGATAATGACAAAGGATTTGGGCAAAAAGCTCAGAATCTTTTAGATAAATATATAGCAGACATTGCAGGTGGCGGACATCTCGATCCACCAGCACCACCTAAGCCAGAACCTCCTAAGCCTTCTCCTGAGCCCGATCCACCAGCACCACCCAAGCCAGAACCTCCTAAGCCAGAACCTCCTAAGCCAGAACCTCCTAAGCCCGATCCACCAGTACCACCCAAGCCAGAACCTCCTAAGCCAACTCCTGAACCAGAACCCACTCCTGAGCCTGAACCCACTCCTGAACCCGGCCCATATCCATACCCCAATCCCGATGATCCTTGGACATTTGTCAATACAGGAATTTATACAGGAGGCAATGTTAATGACAGCGTTTTAGTCAACGGTGACAACCTTGGACAAATAGCGAACAATGGTGGCGTCAACATTGGTGACAACAGTACTGTTACTCAGCAAGTTGGCAACAACAAAGGTGATCAGACAAACACCTTCACCATGGACAATGGTTCATGGTTTATAGGTAATAACAATCAGGGTGCTGACTACAGTGTTGTTATTGGTAATAACAGTATTGGTGGGAACGGCGGTTATGCCTTAGGTGGCGGTGGGACAACCAGCTTAAATAACATGCAAAGTGGTGTCGGTTACTCTGCGCTAAATGACAATGCTTATCACCGTTCACAGTCTTATTTAAGTGGACTAGGACGATCCACACAAGCAATTGCACAAGCAAATGCAATGACAGGCTCTGCTGATCGGATTAATCAATTAGATAAGTATTCTCGTCAGGCTGCAGATGCATGGCGTCATAAAGGTAATTGGCAAGCAAACAACTACCTTGGGGATATCTACAAATGGGCTCCACCATCATGGTTGAGCCCAGATCCACTGAAGGAAATCACGCCAAGCTACCTCGATGATGAAGACTGATCTTCGTCAAATAACAGTTAAACTAAAAATAAATAAGTGAAATAAATGGCGAATCCAATAGGTAGTAATCAGTTTCAGGAAATCCTCTCTGCTGCAAAAGAGCGTCGAGGGGATTTACCGGTCGATACTATGATTGTCGCCTCGCATTTATCACAAATGCGGACATTCATACTTCGACGTGGGATTGAGTTTTACTGCGAACAAGATTCATACGGAAAGCGTAGAGAGTTTCTCTCTAAGGTCTATGAAGACAACATGCTTGAAATGAAGCTTGATAGCATCGTTGACTATTTTCTCTGCGACGGTCAGGGCCTGTTCTACTTTCGTCCAGCTGGAGATACCTACCAAATCTTATATTTCCCAAAAGACAGCTACCGCTGCTACAGGGATCAGACCGGGGAGATCGAAAGTGTTGTACTCATCTACAGCTTTAACGTAAGAGAAGCATCACTAGTAGATAGCTTCTCTAATCCTGGTGCTAGAGGCGGTAAACAGAAGTATATCCGTTTAAAGGTCTACAAAGATCGTATTGAACAACTTATCTCTAATGAGAAGATTGAGTTTGAAGATCAGAACAGTGGTCTTCCAAACATGACTCAGCCAGGAAATACCGAGACACTTACTAATAGTCTTGGTTTCATTCCTGCTGTTGAGGTGTTCAATCATCTTGACTGCACAGGTCAAGGTCATGGTCGAGGTGAATTTGATTGGATAAGCAATCAGATCCTGTATCACGATGATCTAGTCAGGAATATTCGAAAGAACATGAAGTTCTTTGGTAATCCGACACTGGTTTCAAGTCGTCCTAAGCATGACATCCTTGAATCAGGTGAAGAGAAACCATTTAGAGCAACGATCAGCTCACAAGCAGGTTTCTATGCTCCAGATCGCCCTTCGAGTAGATCGAGCGCACCATTCGGTGGCGCGTCTGCTTTAGACGGTCAAATTAAGGTTCCAAGAGTAATTGCTAACCTTGAACCTACTGATCGTGTTTCATACATGACGCCTGACTCAGTCTCAGGCGATCAAAACATGTATGTCAAGCAGTACAGATCTGAGATTCGACTTGCATTAGGTGGAGTAGATGACATTGACTTTAATCTTGCTTCTACTGCTTATGAGATTAAAACACTTTACGGACGTGTAGCTGCTACTGCAGAGAAGAAGGCACGTGCACTATTTCAGTTTGGTTTATGCAGACTGATGGCCATGATGGTTCAACATGAAGAGTACATGTTTGAAAAATCATTTGCCAACGCCAATGGCATGATGGAACCTCCGATCCCTCTTCAAGAGGAATTTGAAGGTCAAGAACCTGGTGCTTATGAAGCAGCAATGAATGAATATAAGGTTCTCAAAAATGTATTTGACCAGAAGAGAGCACAATTGTTTAGTGCTACACTTGAGTCAGGTCAAATGCCACAAGGTGTAGTTGGCCTCATCCCTGACGGCACTACTAAAGTAAGTTGGCGTTGGATGGGAGAAGTCTTTGAAGATGATTCACAAGACATCTTAAATAACAGTATTGTTGTTCGAAATCTTCAGGAACTTGGTGTTGATTCTATTGAAGCACTTAAGTACCTATTCCCAAGTAAAACGGATGAAGAACGGGCAGCCATGTTGAGTGGATTCCCATTCCGGATGGTCCAACAATCACAACAAGCTTTTAATACATTTGTAGGAATGTTAGGTCAGCTTTATCAGCTACCACATCCTCAGACGCCAAACCTACCTCTTGCGTCTGATCCGAACCTTGATGTCACAGGGTTCTTATATCGTTCTTTAGATTTTTTACGCAAGGAGTTAAGTTACAGTGGAACATACAAGCCAACCAGTAGCGACAGCCGCCCCGACAGCCTCAGCGATGCCGACAAGCGTCGCTCCGAGCTCGGCCTCCCAGTACGCGACCAGCGACCCATCAACTTACCAGGCGTCAGTACCCCAGGTGGGGCAACCGGCACCGGCACAAATGCAGCAGCCCCAGGCTTACCAGCAGCAGGCGGCCCCGCAGGCTTCGGTGGGGACACCAGCAGCTCAGGCCAATCCATGGCAGCAGGCGTTTCAGGCGCTCAGCGCAAGTCTGAATACGCCCAGCCAATCCCAGGCCCAGGCACAATACTCGGCGTACCAGACGCCAACGCCTCAGGCCAGTACCCAAGCGGCATGGGCCTCACAGGCACCCCAAACGCAATACCAACAGGGGCAGCAGACCTACTCAGCCCAAGCTTCAACCCCGGCTTATTCGGCCCAGGAGGTGCAAGGACTGCTCCAGCAACAAGCAGCCCAGCTCCAAGGTCAAATTCAAAGCCAGCCCGTAAGTCAAAGCGGAAGTGATTCTTACCTTCAAGGAATCTCAGATACCTCTTTAGAAGTTCTTGAGCACTTCGGAGCTGAAGCACCCGGTCTACTGAACCAGTACGCCTGTGCTGTTGAGGATGCACTGATCGAGCAAGTTCAGCGTGGTCAATCCATGAACCTGATGCTGAACGCTGCTGGTGAAGAGCGTGCAGCTATGAACATCATGCTGACGGATCCAGATATCCTTGCTGATTACGTCAACGACTTCTTCGGTCCTAACGGTCCGTATCCCACCGAAACTCCTGCTGAAACTGCACAGCGTGAGCAGTATGAAGCCCGCGCACAGTTCGAAGCTGAGATTCAGGCTCAAGAGCAGCGTTCGATTCCCCCGAACTTCCGCCGTCCCGAGATGGACATGCCTACACCAGGGCAGCGTGCAACTTCTCCTCAAGGAGAGTTCTGGGGTGATTTCAGCGAGATGATGGATACCAACCCTGAGCAAGCTTGGCAGTATCTGGCTCAAGCACCTCAAGGCGCTTTCCAAGCAAAGGCTTTAATTCAGGATCTCTGATATTCAAAGTCAAGGGGGTCTTTCAAGAGATCCCCTAAAATATAAATAACGAATGTAATGAAACAATGGCTCAACGTATTCAAAGTATGTCATCGATCCCATTCGAAAGAGAAACAATGATGGGATCTTTAGCTGAGCGTGGAATGGCGAATATGATTCCACCTAGTGAGCTACGTCCTGATACTGGTACAGGTGGAATGCCTGGCGTAAATCCACAGAACCAACGTCAAATTGATTATGGGGTTCAAAGTGTCCGGAACAATACGGATAGTGCTCGACGTCAAGCAATTACAGGATTGAACCAAGTAGCAACCAAAGAAAACACGACAGCTAATACTGCTCAGGCGTTCATGATGAATAAACTCACTAACACCATGTATGACCAACTTGATGCAGCAAGTGGTGGTAGTTCAATGATGCTGCTTAACGCTGTTATGCAAGACAACGCTAAAAGAGCTAAGTTTATTGATCACATTGGAACATCAAAAGAGATGTATCGGAACATTGGCTAAGCTGAATTTACTACAATAAATGTAGTGATTCAATGAAATATTGTGCGCTTAGCCGGTGAACAAACGAAACACGATCCTGAGGTGTTCCAAACAATCTGGAAACACCTTAAGTCCGACGGGATGGAAGATCAGGCTGCTAATCACCTAACGGCTGAGATGCTTCATCACGGAGAAGATCTAGATAGCTCTATTGAACAATATGAGCGGAACTTTAGTAATTACAAAGAGAAGGGCTTTAATGAGCACGCTGCCCAAGCAATGGCAGTTGAATCACTAGAAACCGGAGAAAATCCAGAGGAAAATCTACGGTTTGCACGTATATATGGTTGACCTAAATAACATCTAAGGCTAGAATAAAGTATCAGTGAAGATAAGGCTATATGTCACAACCAAAGATTTCCGGTGATTCCGTTCGTGCATACCTAAGAGATATTGGACGTATCCCTTTGCTAGAGCACGATGAAGAAATCCTGCTTGGGCGTAAGGTCCAACGATTGATGGAAATCAAAGCTTGTAGTGATTTATTAGGTGAACCTAGTAATGATGAGCTGGCTGAATCACTGCAGATCACAACCAAAGATCTTAAAAAGCAACTGAGAGATGGCGAAAAAGCTAAAGACAAAATGGTCACCGCAAACCTTAGGTTGGTTGTGTCCGTCGCCAAGAAATACACCAAACGCAACATGGAGTTGCTGGACATTATCCAGGAAGGAACTATCGGCCTCGTCCGTGGTGTTGAGAAGTTTGATCCTGGCCGTGGCTACAAGTTTTCTACCTACGCTTACTGGTGGATTAGGCAGGGGATCACTAGAGCTATCGCAGAAAAGAGTAGAGCCATACGTCTACCGATCCATGTTACTGAGAACCTCAACAAACTTAAGAAAGCCCAGCGTGAATTAAGTCAGCTGAATGGGCAAATGCCAAATATATTTGAATTGTCAGATCATTTGAATTTAACGGTTGACGAAATCAAAGACTTGATGTGCAAAGCTCGTCAACCAACGTCATTAGAAATTAAGATTGGTGAGAACCGAGACACTGCTTTAATCGATTTGCTTGAAGACGAGACGCAGCTACCTGACCGACTTATTGAGAGACAGTTCATTAAAGAGGACATCCGTGAGCTGATAGTCGATCTACCTGAAATGCAGGCTGCAGTTATCTCTATGCGCTATGGAATTGGTGAGGAGATTTTAGAACCAATGTCTATGACAGCAATTGGCCAAATCTTGAATATGTCACGTGATCGAGTGCGCACCTTAGAACAAAAGGCTTTGCGCTCACTGAGAGAACGTCGTGAGGAAATTATTGGTTATCTGTAAATTACAATAGATGTAAGGCCTAAGCAATCCTCCGATGGATGTAACTAAGAGTATTCATAAATCAATACAGTTGATGGGCGGAAGTGGATCGTCCAATCCAACGAATCTGGCATCTACTAAATCGTTGAATTATGCCAGAGGAAAGAATACAATAACAAACGCAGCAATTGAGAATGTGACTGCAATTCCTTATACACTCAACTATAAGGATGCAGTCGGTTTGTTTGGTTCGGAGAATGTTTTTGTAAAGGTCCAATTAAATATCCAGAGCGCTACTACCGCATTTGAGAATGTGACAGTAGAAGAAAATGGCTACTTACCTGTTTGGACTTTAGGAGAGGTAGGGACTGTTAACTCGTACGATACAGGTGTCTTTGACTTCACTTCTGACTTAACTACAGTCAACGATTTTGCACCATCTACGATTTCTAATGATCTTTCCTCTTATCTAAAGCCGTATGTGAGAGTTGATCTTAAAAACCTCAAAACAGGCAATAAGTACATTGACAATTGGTTTGATGTACGGATCTATACAGAAGATCGAATTGAATATGCGTATGACACAATTTATCTTGGAATCAACGATTGCTTTTATATTGGTTTCCACGCAAGAAATACCCGACGTCTACCGTACAATGTTGAAGTTACGATAGGCGACGAGTATTTAGAATATTATGATCTCACTTCAGCTCAGCGTCTTCTGTTGGCTTAACGACAACGGTCTTTTTCTTGCTGACTTTTTTAGCTTTTAAATCGACAGAAACTGGCTTCTCTGCAACTGGTTTAGGAGCAGGAGGCTGTGGAAGTGCAGAAAGAGTGCGCTTGAGAACTGATCCACCACTGACTTTGCTGAATTGATATTCAACTAAGAGTTCGGTGCTATCCACTGCAACAACAGCAATACGATCGACCCTACATACAGGGAACATAAAATTACCAAAGCCATCATGCCTAATTTCCAAGGTCATTCGATCGCTAGCGGGGACTACTAGACGTACGTCACAACCGTTGTCCAGTGTCACCAAGAAAATAGCGCAATCAATGTATTGGTTACCTTTTTTGTTCCACCAGCGTGGGAACTTACTAAATGAACCTGCTTTAGGTTGAATAAGTCTCATGCCGCCTGTAGAACCAACCACAGTAGTGCCGCCCTTGTAAATAAGCTTATCGGCCATTTGTTTACATTAAATACCTCTTACTATTTTAATCCTTTTGAATCGGAAAGTTTAACCCAACTTAAATTAGATGCTCTATTGTCGGTTCTATCTTTATTAATGTGGCGCACACGGCTACATCCCTTAGTTCTTCCGTACGGAGTACTAGGTCTTCCGAGAAAAGCAAAGGCTACAAGTGAATGAATTGGGACAGTCTTGATTGCATTCCTGCCTATTCGTTGCGTCAGGTTGACAAACAAATAACCACTACTCTTTTTCTTGGGTTTGAGAATACGTTCGATCTCACCCTTTGTGCTTTTAACGTCTCCCTTGGCATTGACGTAATACTCTATGCACGCTTCAAAGCCAGGCAAAGTGTGCACTGGTATCCAAATATTGTTATCGATAAAATCCATTAGCCCTAAATCCTTGGGGTACATCCTTAAAAATTCTACTAAAAATACTAATATCTAAATATGTGACTAAGTCGAAGTCACTATATAAAACCTTTTAGCTTATGGAGATATCATCCTATGTGGATTGATAATGATTTTCCGAAGCTTCTTGGTGCAGAACTTTACCGTCCTCATCCGGCCTACATCATTGAGATGGCCGTTGAGCCCGTAGTAGTACACGATTTCTCCAAGCAACCGGGCCAGACGGTCCAGCTTGATCGTTACCGCTTCTGGGGTAAGCCCGGCACCAAGGAGTCCCGTGAGCGGACAGCCGATCAAACCCTCGGAACCGCATCTGCACGCAACATCGTGAAGGACAAGGTGCTGGTAACTCTCCGTGAGTACACCGGTCCCGCTGACACCCGCGACACAGCTGCTCCTTCTACCTTCAAAGTGGCTCGTGAAACCCTGATCACAGCTCAGCGTCTGCTGCTGGATACAGGCAACTTGAACGTATTCCACCAGTCCATTGGTTCACTGACCCTGCTTGATGACTATCGCCGCTGGCGCGATCGGGTGTTCGCTAACGAACTCCTGAAAGCCGAAGCTGATGGTGCAGCTAACAAAGAGCAAGGTGGTTACTACCTGCCCGGTGGTAAGGCCAAAGGCGGTTCAGGCGGCACCTTGGGTGTTACCTACGCAGCTGGTGAGTCTGCCAAGTTCGATATCACCACTGACCTTCTCGAAGTCGTTAAGGACATGCGTAAGCGCAACGTCCCGACCTTCGCTGATGGCTACTACCGCTGCATCGTGGATCCGACCGCGATGATGCACCTGCGTCAGAACTCTGACTTCCGCGAGATTGCTCGCTATCCCGGCGCTGGCATGATTAACCCCATGCAGCCCAACGCAGCTCCCAACGCCAACTTCTACCAAGGCATGGGTCCTGCATACGGCCAGGCTGGCTTTGTTGCTGGTCAACCCGTTATGCCTACTGGCTTCCTCTTCGAGGGTGTCCGTTGGTTCGAGTCCACCAACCTGCCTGAGACTTCCTACAACCTGGTTGTCACCGACAAGGCTGCTGGCGCTGCTGACTACACAGCATCCCAGTTGATCTTCTTCGGTCCCCAAGCTGTGGGTGTGGGTATCGGTGGTAACAACGCTCAGATCCTGCTGAACAACAACGACGACTTCAGCCGTTTCATCATCATGATCTGGTCTCTGTTTGCCGGTTTTGAAGTACTGAATAAGGACTTCATCACGGTTGGTTACTCTTTCGTTTACTGATAGGAGGTAACTAACAATGTCCGTGATTTTCCCCGGTAACTACGTAGCTGATCTCAACGCTTACCGCGAACAGGGCGTGTATGCCACCCCTGGTGTTGAGTTTTACCAAGTACGCGGTGTCGCAATTGTGTCTTCCAACCTGACTGGTGGTGGCACTCTTAGCCCTCAGATCATCTCGCCCGACCTGCGTGCTGATGACAAGCCCCGTTTGGATAAAGCCTTTAAGGTCCCTGCTGGCGCAACTGTCTATCGCACTGCAATCAACGCTGTGAACCTCAAAGCTTCCGGCACTGATACCGTCCGTGTTGATGGCCTGACCACCACCACAAACACAGAAGCTACTCTGACTGCTTCTGGTGGTGCATTCCCCGCAGCTGGTGCAACCACCGCTTTTGACTTTGGTACTACCAAGTCCGTTGAAAGCAGTGAAATCACCATCACAGCTCCTTACTCCGGAGCTCTGACCATCGATAATCCCGATGATCAAGCTTATGTGATCGTTGAAGTTTGCTACTTCAAAGACGGTGCTGCTCCCGATGCTGATAATGTTCGGGTTCCGTATAAGACTGAATCTGGTTCAGGTTATTGATCCACTTTTAGACATAACAAGGGGCCTCAATGTAGGCCCTTTTTTTGTGCCTATAATTGGGAGGAAGGCAAAGATAAACTATGTCAAACCTATTTCAAGATCAAAAAACAGGGAAGCTCGTAGAGTTCATCAATAAGCACGATAAAGAATACGCAATGGTGCGAGATTCAGGTGGCAACATTAATTATGTGAATCTAGATTCTTTGGTCCCATACGACAAACAAAAAGGACGGTTGACGAAAGTAGATGCACCTCAGTTAGTAGTTGAGAAAGAGGAAGAACTTAAAGAGCCGGTAGTACCTTTTGAAGATACTAGGTTAAATATGAATACTGCTACAGCAGAAATCATTGCAAAGAGACTTCCTGGGGTAGGCTACACAACAGCAAAAAGAATAGTTGAACTGAGAATGTCATTGTCGGGTGAGCGATTTAGTAATCTCAAACAACTTGAAAACATTCCTCGTGTTAACTGGGAACAGCTTGTCGAAGAAGATTTAATTTTCATTAGTTAAACTAGTAGTAGTGTAACTAGTCCAGGATATGGCTATTGATATTGAGCAGGTATTGTTGGCCAAAGCCGCAATGGACGCAGAGCAGTACCCATCTCAAGAAGCTGCTGCTTACGGTGGAGCGGCTTTAGGAGCTGGGCTCGGAGTATTAGCTGGTCAGCCTATTCACATGATGGGTAACTCAGTTAATCGTGGATTGGACTTGATCAGCCCACAACGACCAATGGTGCGTGGCACAGGTGGTGCGCCAGCTCAATCACTAAATGTCAGACCACGTGGGTCATCGATAGGAGCACGAATGAAGCCAGGCCCGAGAATGGCAGGTGGATTACTTGTAGCCATTTTGGGTGGAAAACTTGGACCTGAAATTCGGCAAGATATGATTGATAATTCCCCTGCTGCGGAACTACTAGCAAAATTCCAATCAGGCACAGGTTCAGCTGCAGACGCATATGCTCTTCAACAAGTTCTTTCTGACACCTACAGTCAAATGGGAGTTGCGTGATGGAACTAAATGAGTATCTAAAATCAAAAGTTAGATTTCACTTAGGATTTAATGCGGGTGCTCAGATCCCTGCTGGTGATCGAAGTCGTTTAGAAGAAGCGATGGCGCTGATACCAGATGAATACTGGTATGAGCAGATTGTTCAACACATCCGTCGCTGTGATACTGCCTGGGAAAATAGCGAATATTTCCCAACTGGAGCTAATGGTTCACCTAATTACAGCCGATTAGAACAGATTGCGGGTGATGTTCAGCGAACAATTGCAACTTCTGATCCACTGAAAGGTGATGAGTACTTCCGCGAAATCTATTTGCGTGAGGGAGATCGACTGGCCGAATCACTGTATGTCCCTAACTACAGACGGCCAGAAGTAAGAAGATATGCATTTGAACGTGCAGGATCTGAATTCATCATGGCAATTCCAGGACCTGCAGATACAGCCGTAGGGTCACGAATTATGCTTAATCAAAGCTGGCGTTAGTTGTAGAATAGATCTAGGTTATCTATATAGATTATGGCAACTCAAAAAATTACCATGGGAAGGGGCAGGGATACTGACTATGAGTCAAAGAGAGCTGCCGCCTTAGCACAAGCAGATTATCAAAATGGTTATATGTGGGGCCAGCAAGAAGCATATGACGACTTCGGTCAGATGACATCAGCAAGCCGTAGTCCTAAATACGGTAACCCTAATATGTTAGCCAAAGAAGCTACTCCACAGGTTGATAGCAATTTCAATCAGGATATGGGTATTGGTCAGCAGGAGCACACAGGAATGTTAGGTCAATATTCAAGCACTATGAACCCGCATGCGAACCCTGAAATGATGGGAGACCAAGCGGAAATGAGAATCCAAGATTTAGCCAATGGACGTCAATTCCAAGGCCATAATAATCGTCAGCAAATTTACGGAGCTTGATAATGGCTAACTCGACAGATCGCAGAATGAAGAACAGGCAGAAAATGAGCCCAAACGAAGGAAGAGTTGATGTTGCTGCTCGACCAATTCCTGGCTCACCACAGAACCAAAAGGCTGGTAATAATGACGGCAACCCAGCAAACTGGATGTCTTTCAATGATCAGCTAGGAGCTTTACCTGAAAGTGGTGGAAATAAATATCCATATGGTGATGGGGGCATTGCACTAACTGATGGGCGGATGGGCGCTGTCGGTCCTATTGCTAACTCAGGCCAACCACAAAATGTTGTTACTGGGCAAAGACAAAATTCAGCCCCTTACGGCCTGCCTCAGTTAGGCGCACCAGATAATCAAACTGCTGGTCAAATGGAGTTGGCGTTTAATGCGCAACAAGCCGGTATTCGTGCTGGGAAGCTTTACGCCGGACAACAAGATCAAACTCCTAGCTATCAGATCTCTGGTTTAGGCATGACCGGAGCACCTGCTGAAATGAATAGTCAGATGCCCAATCCAGGGCAGATCCCGAATCAAATGCCAATGCAGTCTGGAATGTCACTGCCCCTACAAGGTATTCCTGATATCCAAATGGCTCAAAGTGGGATGAACACTGGACGTGGTGGTGGACGTAACCAATCAACTCAACAGGCATAAATCATGGCAACTACAGCAACCAATAAGCAACCACTGTTAATCGATCGGGTCTTTCATAATGTAATCTCATCGAATACATTAACATCAGGTTCTTCCAACGACTTAGATATTGTTGGTACTAACGAGTCAGCAATTTTGGTAGAGTGTTCTACTAATGATGGCGGCATCATTGAAGATCTTTATACGATTTCAAGAACCGGAACTTCGACAGCTTACGCAGTTCTGCTTTACTTGAGTCCAGCTATCGATTACTTACGACCCAATGAAGCGGTATTTGTGGGAAGCATGATTAGCTCCACAACTGGAGGCGCTCGGTCATCTTCAACGCAGTTACCGAAGATCCTTGCTCCTGTCCCAGCAGCTGGAACCGCATCTCAACTAAATGCATTCTATGTTCCTAAGGGTTACAACCTTTGGGTAACACTACAAACTGCAGGTCCACTCAATTCAAGTGATACACCAATCATCGGAGCTCAAGGCGGGTTCTATTGATGCCTAGAAAGCAGAATGGCTTTGGTAATGCATCGTCACTTGCTTTTAACAAAGTCAATGGGAACACATCACGCGGAAAGAAGAAGGGTGCTGCTGGTGCCTATCCAAGTAATAGAGAATTTGGATCTACTGTAAAACGTAGTGTCATTGAATCTTACGACTTGAATAGTAGTTGGATAAGGTGGCGCAAAGGAATGGAATTCTATTACCAGGCTGCCTGGAATAAATTACAACAGTTAAATCCAAACTATGATCCATATAATGAAACCAGCAAGCAGTTCATTGACTTAGAGATTAATACAAAGCTCTATCAGGGAACAGCTGGAGAGATTGACGTAAAGTTCAATGGTTACAGGTTCGCGGCGAAAGGATCGGATACAGCTAATCACTATGTAATTAAAAGAACACCAATTAATCCGCCTTCACTTGGTCAGGTTAATACGGTGATGAATGATCCCCTGACGCATGCCGTCAATAAAGAAGTGAATGAAGTGTGGGCAAAGGTGACGCCTACATCTCAAACCTTCATGCTACGGAATATGATTGGTGAACGCTTGACAGATGGAAGCTCAGAAGCATCCTTAGTAAATGTACTAACTCAAGCACAGCATCCGTCTATCTTTGTGGGTAAAACACTAAACAGCAATGAAAGAACTACGGTTAAGATCACTGTTACCAAGGCTTCATTGCTTGCATCAGCACACGTCATTAAAAATGGCGGCAATATAAATTCAATCATAGGCGAGCTGGGTTATGTCAAAGAATTCTATATAGAACAACCTGTTAATACTGACTATGCCTTCAAGGACGCAGAGCAGTTTACAGAAGAAACAGGTAATATTGATTATTTCTGTGTGGATGCAGACGTTAATAAAACTGCTGTCGATTTTGAAATCCTTGATCAAAACCAAGACCTCCCTGCAACACTGCTAGATATCACAACATTGCCAGCACTGTATTCGACAACAACAGCTGACTTCTCAATCAAAGGTAAGTATTACTATGACAAAGGTCAATACCAAAGGTTTTATGGCAAGCAGTATTTAACAGCAGCTGTTGTGGAAAGTGAAGTAGCAACAGCATCGTTTGTTGTATTGCCATTTACAATTGAATCTATTAAAGAAGTAGGTACTAATATTGAAATAACTTCTGCTCCATTTTTTAGTGAATGTAAACTCTATTCCCCTATAGGAGATGAAGCTACTTTAATATTTGCAGACAACAGCTTTACCAAGACGGAACTTGATACGGACATAGATGGTAACTACTACCATGAAGATGCCTTTGATGAAAATGGTGTTGCACTGCCTCAATGGACGCGCATTGACACAGATGTAAATCCATGGGAACAATCAGTGTTCACAGCAGTACAAGGGCTTACTCCTGCTGTGATGTACTCGTGTAGCTGCCCTGCTCATTCACACGCGCAGCTGAGGATGCCACAAGCTACTGACAGTGATGACACTCGCAAGGTGAACAGGCAGAAGCGTTATCCACTGCCCACTGCACAAGGTGTGAATAGATTTACTGAAGGCGCTCTCACACAAGTTGGCGGCTTAATTCAGTCCTGGGCAACTGGTAAATATAAAACCTCATATAAGCAGTGCAAACATTCAATAGCTGCACGTTTTATTGAGAGGAACAAAACGAAGGAACCTAACAGTTATCCATCAATATCATCTCGAATAAAATTTGAAGAAAAACTCAAAGGGGAAATACAAGATATACCATCAGAATTCCGTCTGTCCTATGAGCGCAGTGGTATCTCAACCTTAGAAGTGATCTTCTCTATGAGTGAAGCATTGAACATGGATGATGCAGAACTTGCTTATGTAATGTTGAAGTCAAAGTTTTAACACAGATACAATAGAAATAGTATGGTAGCTAGCCCGTGTCTGATAGTTATTACGGTATTATTCAAGCAGTCAATGATCTAAGACTTGCCAACGGAGCAACACAAAAGGAGTACTCCCCTAGCTTTCAAGGAATTATTGAAGCACTCTTAGATATTAAAAGAGAGTGGGGCGGTGCACAGCCTGGTATATATCCCCCTGGATGGGCGACATCTACAGATTCGAATGGTATAACCACTGGTGATTATTTATATGCACCAAAAGACGGTCAATTATGGTTTGATGAGCGCCATGGCCGATTGATGGTCTATTTAGATGACGGCTTTTATCAGGCAAATGGTGCAGATGTATTAACGACTGTATCTGATACACAGCCAACTCATGCAATTGATGGCGCATTATGGTGGCAGCCAAGCAGTAATTCATTGTATTTATATGATGGAACAACTTGGTTGAATATCACCTCAACAACTGTTGCAAGCCTTAAAAGTGCACTGTACACAGCAGTAAATACAAGTACTGACTATGCATCACTTAAATCAAATCTTTTAACTGCTCTAAGTTAATCTGTTGCTAGGATTAGTGTATAGAGATAGATAAGATTATGTTTACACCCGATGATTTTCAATTATCACTTGAATCACAGTTGAAGCTTAGAGTTATTTATGACGAAGTGGATAAATGCAAGGATGTTGAGCATTTACAAGAGCAACTCAAAGAAGCGACTCAATTAATGATGAGATACCAAACAATATTAAATCGTCTGCTGCGTGACAAGATTTCTGAAAACCTATCCATGATTACTGATAAAATAGAAAAAGATTTATAAGCAATACCCATGCCAAGCATAGGAGAAGGTAAAATTAAATTTGGTCGCTCTTATGTGTACTTAAATCCTCAAGTTAACGGTCAATACAGCAGCGCTGGTGTATGGCGATTAACAAATCAGGATATATCAAGTGGCTTCGATCAATCAGATTTAGTCAAGTCAGCGCAAGTAGCCTCAGGATCACCAAGCATTAGTGCAGGACAACCAGTTTATCTTGATACTTCTGGACATGCTCATTTAGCAGATGCTTCATCACTAACAAGTGCACGTGTTGCAGGGTTAGCTACAACAGCAGCCTCGGCAGGAGCCTTTGTTTCATATACACGAAATCAGGGAGTGACACTGGCTAACATAAATTCGCTGGTTGATAATGTTACTAATGGTTTATTAGAACCGGGAAAATATTATTGGTTAAGCGCAAACGCCGGTAAGTTAACCCGTACACCTGATACATCAACAACAGGGTCCGTGCTTGTTCAAATAGGTCTGGCACTAAGCAATAACGAGCTACAAATTGAAATCCAAGCACCTGTGGTGATTTGACATGGCTGATCGTAAACTCACCGTATTAAACCCAAATGGGTATCAGGAGATTCTTCAAACAGCAGATCGGCTAGTTATTGATTCGTCAGCATTACTGGCAGCAACTCAACTATCAGGAAGCCTTACTGGAACCACTGCCAGTTTTACTGGAAACATTACTATTAGTGGAACACCCTCAGCCAATACCGATGCAGCTACTGTTCAGTATGTCAACACTGTAGCTGCTGGGATCACACTGACTGCCAGTAACCCAATCAGCATTAATAGTCTAGATATACAGATAGCAAATGCTACGGACAGCAGTGTAGGTGCTCTAAGGTTCGCAACTGACGCTGAAACTATTGCAGGAACATCAGTCGATGCAGCTGTAAAACCTGGGCAATTAGCCTATGTATTAGATGATCTAACTTTTACTGGAACATCTCCGGTCAATATTACCGAGTCACCAGCTAACACTTACACAATTGACATTAACGACGCCTCAACAACAGGAGCAGGAGCTGTTCGTTTCGCTACTACCTCAGAAGCATCCGCAGGAACAATCACTGATGCAGTGATGTCACCAAAGAATGTAGCGGACTCTATCGCTGCAATTCCAGACTCGACGTCAAGCCTGAGAGGTCTTGCAAGGCTGGCAACTGGTACGGAGGCAACTACTGGTACAGCAACTGATGTAGCAATTACTCCTGCTCAACTGACAGAGAAAGTAGACACAGTCGATGTGACTGCAACAGCACCATTAAGCGTAAGCCAAACAGGAAGAGTATTTAATGTCTCTGCCGGATACGCTACCGATAGTGCATCAGGTTTAATTCGGCTAGCAAGTAGCTCGGAACTGTCAGCGGGGACAGCTACTAATGTAGCGATCACACCGGCAAACTTAGAAACGAGATTAGGTGGTTCACCTATTGTTGACGCATCAACATCAGACAAAGGACTTATAGAAATTGCAACAAATGCAGAGGTTCTAGCAGGAACAGCAACATTGCTTGCTGTTACTCCTGCATCATTACGCGATGCTCTTGATCAACCAACGTATGTCTTGGATGGTGGTTCATATTGATTATAATAGTCATAGGATTTTTCCTTGACAATATAGGTTTATACCATGAAGATTCAGCTAAAGCGTAGTAATGTACTGTCCGGTGGTGCAGCCAAAGAGCCCACAGCTGCTCAGCTAGAGTATGGCGAATTAGCGGTCAATTTCAGTAATACTGATCCCGCAATCTTTTTAAAAGATAGCAACAATAATATTATTCGAATTAGTGGTGTTGGCAATATTGCTGATGATGGATTGACTAATGTTCCTGACGGAACTAACCCGCCATCAAATCCGGAAGCAGGCAATCTTTGGTATAACTCAGATCAAGGCCGTTTATATATTTATTACCAAGATGGTGACACTTCACAATGGGTAGATGCAAGCCCGGATAGTTGGGATCCATCTAGTTATCCTGACGTTACCAATTCTAATGCCCAGGCAAATACGCTAGATGACCGCTACGTTATGGCGAACGCAGCTGGTAGCGGTGCCGTTGGTGGAGGCAATGATGAAATTGTGATGGAGTTTGACCAAGTAGTAACTACCGATTACACAATTACTACTGGTAAGAATGCTGTAACCGTAGGCAACTTGCAAATCAATACTGGCGTTGAGTTAACAGTGCCCGCTGGCTCCAATCTCATTGTTCTGTAATCCTGCATAGGAATTATTATGGCTATTACAATTAACGGTTCTACTGGAATATCAGGATTTGACGGATCTACTTCATCACCTGCAATTCGTGGGAGTGACGCAGATACTGGTATTTCTTTTGGGGCAAATACCGCTGCCATCTCTACCGATGGAGTTCAACGAATACATGTAGACAACAACGGAAAAGTAATCTTAGCGTCTAACACCGATATCAACGGTAACATGGGATTTACTGGCGATATGGGTGTTACTGGGGATGTGACAGTTACCGGCAATTTAGGGTTTACCGGTAATTTAGATTTAAATGGCAAGTATGTAACTAACGTTGTTTCAATGCCTGCCTTAGACGTGAATTGTAGCTTGGGAAATTATTTTACCAAAACAATTAACGGAGCCAGTACATTCACTTTCAGTAATGTACCATCGAACAAATCCTTTTCATTTACTCTTGAAATTACTCACACAAGTGGAAGTATCACTTGGCCAACAGAAGTTAAGTTCCCTGGAGATTCTGCACCTTCACTAACCACTGGTAAGACTCATATATTTGTGTTCATAACGGACGATGGCGGAACTAGGTGGCGCAGTAATGCTTTGGTTGACTTTACTAATTAATAGGGGTAAATAAAGATGGACCCTACGTCTAAAGCAATACTTCTCGCTGGCGGTGGCCCAGTCGGGCCAGAGTATATTGGTACTTATAAGTTTATTACCCCTAGAGTTTATAACAGTTATCAGTGGCAGGTCCCTGCTTTAACTCGACATATATTCGCACTTGCATGGGGTTCAGGAGGAGAAGGCCAAGCGCATTATATAAATAGTGGATCTACTATGTTTTGTACTTGGTTTGGTGGTATTTACTGTGGCACAAACGGTGGTGCTGGAGGTTACTCTGAGGCCGTTATCCCTGTAACTCCTGGTGAGACACTTTTATTAGGTGTGGGTACTGTCGCTAATAAAGTTGGTTCCAGTTTCCATAACGGCGGAAGTGACCACGGTGGTGGATTTACAAGCGTTTTTCGTGGGTCTACTCCTTTAATCATTGCAGGGGGAGGAGGAGGTGCTGGAGCAGGAGACAACGGAGGTAACGGTGGTGGAACTAACCCCATTTCAGGTAGTGGGGCTCCGAGTAATCCTGGCAGCTATTTAACAGGTGGTGTTCTTAATGGCGGTGGTGGTTATCAGGGAGGACATGGTGACAATAACCAAGGTGGCAGCGGAGGTAGTGGATACGTAGGTGCTACCGGAAATCTGTATACCACTACTGCTACAAGAACTATAGGTAATTTAGATCCACCTAATAGTAATATTACTGATTATGTTTCCGGTTATGCTATCGGTGGCACAGGAAGCCCATTTGCCACCAACAATTGGGGCAGCGGGCTATTAGTAATTCACGCCTTAGGTGGATTATATGATCCTGCTAATCATCCATCAACTGTGATTCCCGCTTCACGAACTATTCTCGGAACTTATTAATTATTATGTTTATTAAAATTACGTCGGGACAACCTGTTGGCGATCCTATTTTTGAGCATCAGTTTTATTCACTTTACAGCAACGTATCGTTTACTCGACCAATAGCATCAGAAGATGTTGTCTCTCGTGGGTACGCTTTTTATCAGGAATCTTCTAGTCCAGAGCTAGGTAGATACGAAGCAGCTGAGCCATCAGCTCCTGTTCAAGTATCTGATGATCTTTGGGAGCAAGGATGGTCAGTCCGTCAAATGACTGATGAGGAAATTTTAGATGTTGACCTTAAACAGGCAGACTTAATACGTAGCCTTAGAAATGGACTTCTTAATGAATCTGACTGGACACAATTCAATGACAGCCCTTTATCGGAGACAGATAAAAACTCATGGGCTGTATTTCGAACTTCATTACGGGATGTTCCAGAACAATCAGGATTTCCCTGGGAAATTGTGTGGCCTGAATTGCCAGTATAATTATATTTAGGGATACATTGCATTATTACTGCAATACCTATACAGCCTTACCCTTATAATTTTTTATCATGCCACTAAGGATTCATGGGTCAAATGGCATTTCTGGTGTAGATGGAACCGCCAGTGCCCCCGCTGTCAAAGGCACAGACACCGATACCGGTCTGTTCTTTGGCAATAACACTGCTTCAATCGCTGCCGCTGGGACACAACGACTACTAGTAGATAGTAGTGGCGTAGACCTAAATGGCAAGCTAGTAGTAGATGCTAACGGTTTAAACATTAATGGCAATTTTGTGAGCAATGTGGTGGCGATGACTGCCGATGACATTGATTGTTCAGCCGGAAATTATTTTACAAAGACAATCAACGGCAATACTACCTTTACTATCTCGAACGTTCCTACATCGAGCGCATTTGCTTTTGTACTTGAATTAACGCATACAAGTGGCACTGTGACCTGGCCTGCTTCTGTCAAGTTCCCTGCTGCTACACCTCCGACTTTGACGGCTGGCAAAACTCATCTGTTCGTTCTAGTTTCTGACGACAACGGGGCCACTTTCAGAACTAACGCTGTAGCTGACTTTGATAATTGAAAAATGGATCCTACATCACTAAAAGTCTTGCTTTCAGGGTCCAAGAAGGACGATCTTCTGTACGTTGACGATCTTTTCAGTACGTTTTTGTACGATGGTAATGGCAGCTCACAGACAATAACGAATGATATTGACTTAGCTGGAGATGGTGGTCTCCTCTGGATTAAAAAAAGAAGCGGATCACAGAACCATTGCATTCAAGATACTGAACAGGGTTTAGATAAGTATGGACTAACCAATGCGATTTCTCCTTTTTATACTTCTACAAGTAGGGTCACAGGTTCATCTTCTACTGGATTTACTATTGCGCATGATTCAGAAGTAAATGAGAACGGACATGATTATGTGTCTTGGACCTTCCGCAAAGCGCCTGGTTTCTTTGATGTAGTTACTTATACAGGAAATGGTACTGCAGGGAGGACAATTTCACATGCGCTCGGTAGTGTGCCGGGGATGATAATTGTAAAGCGGACTGATGCTTCAAGCAGTTGGAATGTATATCATCGCAGTCTGACTGGCACCCATTATTTTGAGCTAGAGACCAATGGTTCAGCCGGTGCTTGGAATGGCCCTTGGAATAATACAAACCCTACATCAACACACTTTACAGTTGGAAGTTCTCCGACGGTAAACAACAACGGTGGTACTTACGTCGCATACATATTTGCCCATGACGACGCACAGTTTGGCACTGATGAGAATGAAAGTATTATTAAATGTGGGAGCTATTCTACAACTGGCAATGCAAGTCCAGTAACCGTTGATCTAGGGTTTGAGCCACAATTTCTATTAATAAAAAGCACTGCATCAAATAGGGACTGGATGATTTTCGACACGATGCGAGGTATATCTTCTAATGGTTATGATCTACCTCTGTATGCAAATAAAGCTTATGGTGATGCTGGCCTAGGTAATGGCAACTTTTTAGATTTAACCTCAACTGGTTTTACGGCTATAGCTGGCGAAATTAATTGGTACAACGCTCAAGAAACTGTTGTGTACATGGCAATCCGCCGTCCAAATAAGCCGCCCAAAGCTGCGACGGAAGTGTTTGACGTAAGTTGGCGAATTACTGGTGAGCCAACGATTCAAACCCCCTTCGTAGTTGATGCTGCCATTATGGCTACGTGGAATGGTACAGGTGCCTCATCAAACCCGACCTATCCAGGGTGGTTTAGTCGTCTAACTGGCCGATATGGTTTGTCATCATCTTCGACCGACGCACAGTATGACTGGGGGGCTAATTCTGGCAGATTTGATTACATGAATGGATGGGGAGGATCTGACACAGCCAGCACTTACACCCAATTCTATAGTTTCAAGCGTGCGCCAGGTTTCATGGATGTAGTTGCTTATAAAGGACAATCAAGTACAGCCAACCACAATGTAAATCACAATCTTGGCGTTGTACCTGAGTTGATATTTTTCAAGAGACGATCTGCCACAAAAGATTGGTACACCTACAGTTCTGTTACTGGAACTGGCAAAGCTCTCTTTCTTAATAATGATTTGTCAGTTGTGACAGATAGTAGCTTTATTTCTACCACTCCAACTAGCACTGTTATACCCACTAATTCTTATGCTCAAATTGACAATCAAGGTGACACTTATAGCGCCTTCCTATTCGCAACTTTGCCCGGCATCTCAAAAGTAGGTAGTTACAGTGGTACTGGATACGATGTAAATGTTGATTGTGGTTTTACTGCAGGCCCTCGTTTTGTGTTGATTAAACGTACAGACAGTAGCGGTGATTGGTATTTATATGACACTCTTAGAGGCCTAACTGCCGGTAATGACCCATACATGTTTATGAACAGTAATATTCTGCAAGTAACAAACACTGATTACATTGACCCATTTAGCACTGGCTTCACAATAACCTCATCAGCACCCGCTGCCCTTAATGCAAGTGGAGGTACTTACCTCTTCCTGGCTATCGCTTAATCCTAGAACCAGTATAATTATATTTAGGGATACATTGCATTATTACTGCAATGCCTAAAAAGCCATACCCTTATAATCTTTTATTATGTCATTAAGTCTAGACGGGGCAACAGGTATCTCTGGTGTAAATGGTACAGCCAGTGCTCCTGCTATTAAAGGAACAGACGACAATACCGGTATATTCTTTGGCACCGATACTGCTTCGATTTCTACTGCTGGAACTGAGCGATTAATTGTTGATGCGAGCGGAATAGATCTTAATGGCAGTGCAGCGTCAAACGCAGTTGCGGTTTCTGGTTACGATATTGACTGCTCACTCGGTAATTATTTTACTAAGACATGCAATGGTAATAGCACATTTACGATTTCAAATGTGCCGGCTGCTAGAGCCTTTACTATTGCATTAGAAATAACTCATACATCAGGAACGCTCACATGGCCAGCAGCAATCAAATGGCCTGCTGATACCCCACCTACGCTAACCACTGGTAAGACCCATCTGTTTGTATTTGTCACTGACGACGGTGGCACTCGATGGCGTGGCGCTGCGATTGTGGATTATGTGAACTGAGGTTGCAGTAATGGATATTTCTACTTCAAAGCTTGTTCTAGCTGCCGCTAGTGGCGGTGCTAGCGAACTGGTTTACGTTGATGATGTTTTTAGTACGGATTTGTATGAGGGCAGTAGCAGCACGCACACGATCACAAATGGGATTGATCTGAGTGGTCAAGGGGGACTGGTTTGGATCAAGAATAGAGATAATGCCAGGAAGCATTCTTTGTACGATAGTGAGCGACCTTTAAGTAACAGACTTTCGTCTAATGAATCTGCCGGAGAGCAGACTTTAGGGGCAAGTGGAACTTTAACTTTTAACAGTAATGGGGTTAGTATTCCCAGTGGTGATGGTGACTTAAATGGAAACGGTTTTGGGTCGCAAGTAGCATGGTCATTCCGCAAAGCGCCTGGTTTTTTTGATGTAGTTACTTATACGGGGGATGGCACGAATGGCAGACAAATTCCTCATGCTCTTGGTAGTACACCGGGTATGGTGATTGTAAAAAGGACTAATGGTATTGATAATTGGACTGTTCAACATCGCAGCTTAGGTGGAACAAAAAGTTTATACCTTAACCTCTCTAATCCTGAGGATGTTAGTGTAACTGAATGGAATAATACATCAGCCACATCCACTGTCTTTACAGTTGGTACGTCAGGAAAAACTAATGCTATCAATGATACTTACGTTGCTTACATATTTGCCCACAACGACGCACAGTTCGGTACGGATGGAGATGAGAGTATTATCAAGTGTGGAAGCTATACAGGTAACATTAACAACCAAGTAATTGATCTGGGATTTGAACCACAGTGGGTTTTAGTTAAAAAGTCTAGTGACTATCAGTCTTGGTTCTTATTTGATTCGATGCGTGGCATGTCAGGAAGTGCAAACTCTAGTAATTATTTTTTCCCCAACAGCAATAACGCAGACAATATTCATGATTACATGCAAGCAAGAGAAAACGGTTTTCAACTGATTGGTTCTGGTGCCGGCCCCAATGATCATGGGACTTACATCTACATGGCAATCCGGCGTCCTAATAAACCGCCTGAAACTGCGACAGACGTATTTTACACAACTTACAACTACAACGATGCTCATTATACAGTTGCTGGATTCCCTGTTGATTTTGCAATTACTGCAAATAGAGATCACACTTACGGAAACATAGTTGGTAGTAGATTACACGGACGTAATTATCTATATTCGGCGCTAACTAGCTGGCGCGATCCTAGTGGTTATGCCGATACATGGACTAGTAATACTTCATTTAGATTTGTATATGCTGGCTCAGGCTATGGCTGGGCGAATTTTGCTTTTAAACGAGCCCCTGGTTTTATGGATGTGCTCTTATATGATGGCAACGGTAATGCCAATCTACAAGTCTCTCATAATCTTGAAGTAAAACCCGAGATGATAATAATCAAGAATACAACATATTCATCAGGAACAAATTGGACTCTTTGGCACAAAGATATATTTAATACACAACTGTCGTTAAACAGACCCGATCCGTGGGCTAATGGTGGGCCTACATCAACTTATGGAGGTAGTGGAAGTGGTACAGCTACGGGAGCTTCATTACTGTCATCTACTAGCAGTTATATATTGCCAGGCAATGCTTTTCTTGAAAATGCTGCGAGTGAAAAATACAGTGCCTTCCTATTTGCCACACTGCCTGGTATATCAAAAGTAGGTAGCTACACTGGGACTGGTAGTGATATGGATATTGACTGTGGATTTACAAATGGCGCTAGATTTGTGATGATTAAACGAGCCGACTCCACTGCTGATTGGTTCGTATGGGATTCAGTTCGTGGTATAACCAGCGGCAATGATCCATATATTAAACTTAATCAGCGCGAAACAGAAAAAACAAACACAAATCACATCGATCCATATAATTCTGGTTTTAGAGCAAATGCTAATGATGCCGACATTAATACTAATGGCGGCTTCTATATTTTCCTCGCAATCGCTTAATCGCTTACCCACTTAATTTATTTACTAATCATGGAAATACGTAACCGCAACACAGGTGAATTGACAACTGTAAGTCAGTTCAAAGCCTCAAATCCAAATACATCATTCCCAAAGCAAATCACAGTCGAACTCCTTGATTCATACGACTACGACCCTGTACTGCAAGGTCCTGCAGCGCCTGTGACATCCCCTTACGAACTCAGTGTCCGTGATGGTGTTGAAGAAGTAGAAGGTCAATGGTTTACCAAAAACGTAGTTGGCCCAATTTTTACTGAGAGTATTGATAGTGATGGTAATGTCATTACTGTTGAAGAGCAGGAAGCTGCCTACAGAGAGTCCGTTGATACTCAAGCAGCAGCAGCAATTCGCGCCAGTCGTAATAGCCGTTTAGCCGAGTGTGACTGGACCCAGCTTGCTGATCAACCATTTACTGCTGCAGATCAAACTGCATGGGCGGAGTATCGTCAGGCTCTGCGTGATCTACCGGAATCAGAAGGCTTTCCGCATGAAATTACTTGGCCTGAAGAGCCTAGTTAACAAGATTCATGTAATCAATAGCATGCAGTCGTTAAAATATAACTATATAAGTGTGTATAGTAATGGCTGCTATTAATTTTCCAACTGCAACGGCTAATGGCCAGACGTTTGAGGCTGATACAGGAGTTATTTATACTTATGTAGGAACTCCCCCTAATGGCTTCTGGTCAGGCACGTTTGGCACTGCTGGTCTTACAACATTAGATGGTAGGTATATTGCAAAAAATGATGGTAATACTGTTCAAACAATTCTGACGCAGGGCCTTAAGTTCAATAACGGCACCTCAGATACTGTTGTTATTGACGGTGTAAACGGCCAATTTAAATTGGGTAACGCACCAGCTGGTGGAACACTAGGTGTCAAGTTTGCCGCTAGTACCAGTGGCATTGTCGTTGAACCTACGACAGTTACCCTCAATCAATCTTATATTGATTTCAATAACTCTGCTGGAGCTATAGCGGGGCAAATTACTCAGAATGGTACAAATACAGTCAACTACAGTACCTCTTCAGATTATCGTTTAAAAGAAAATGTCACGGGCCTCTCTAACGGTATAGCTCGTATTAAACAGCTGCTGCCCAAGCGCTTTAACTTTATCGATTCAGACGTTACTGTTGATGGCTTCTTAGCTCACGAAGCTCAGGTTGTCGTGCCAGAAGCTGTGACTGGTGAAAAAGATGGCGAGAGGATGCAGTCCATCGATCAATCTAAGCTCGTTCCAGTTCTAACTGCAGGTCTGCTGGAATCCATTGCAAAGATTGAAGCTCTAGAGCAAGATGACAAATATAGCTTCAACAACTCAGTAGTTGTTAAACAATCCTCCTCCCTACTCAACCAGCCCTTCGCCTCATTCTTAAACAGTAAAAATGAGAGTGCTGGATCTATTGTTCAAAACAGCATTAATTCTGTTGCGTATACAACTGTTTCGGATTATCGCTTACAAGAAAACACTACTGAACTTGTCGAAGCTACTCAACGTTTTAAAGGATTAGCTCCAAAACAGTTTAACTTTACCGCTGATCCAAATCTAACGATCGATGGATTTGTTGCTCACGAAGCTCAAGCTGTAGTTCCAGAAGCGGTTATTGGTCAGAAAGATGGCAGCTTCTTCCAGAGTATTGATCACTCTAAATTTGTTCCGCTCATCACTGGTGCACTCCAAGAATCAATCACGAGAATTGATAGCTTAGAAACTGACAAAAATAAGATTAGTGATGAGCTTACCATTAAGCAATCCGACTCTTTATTAAATAAGTCATTTGTAAGTTTCTTAAATAGTGTAGGAGGTCCGGCAGGCGCAATCATTCAGAATGGGGTCAACTCTGTCACGTATTCCACTTCGTCAGATTATCGACTAAAAGATAATGTTGTTGAATTGACTGCTGCCATACCTCGTTTAAAACAGTTATCACCAAAACGTTTTAACTTTACCGAAGCGGCTGATGTGACAGTAGATGGATTTCTTGCACATGAGGCTCAGATTGTTGTTCCAGAAGCTGTGACTGGAACTCACAATCAGTTAGATGATAATGGCAATCCTGTATACCAAGGCATTGACCAGAGCAGACTTGTTCCATTGTTGACAGCTGCACTGCAAGAAGCAATATCACGTATTGAAGTACTTGAAACTAAAATTACAACCTTAGAAGGTAGTTAATTTGCTTTAGACATAAGTAGAGTTCGATAAGCCCTGTCTGTGTAATAAATCCGGTCGTCTGCTCCATTAGGGCGCATACGGCCATTTACTCTTGCACCTACTTCATCAATCTGAAAATTGGTGCATTTCCTTCGGTTAGCGCAGTAGGCGTTCATATTGCCTTTATGCCACCAGTAACCGCTAATGGTCCAAGGGTAAACCTCACTTGTATATGTTTTCCCTTCATCCATAACCCGGTGATCAGGCTGACCAATTTCATCTAAATAATCACTAAATGCCTGGTGGTTGTATCTCCCAGTCACTTGGATATAGCCAGTTCCTGCATATTTGACGCCGTCGCCAGGATAAATATTTCCTAGATCTGACCTCATTTCATAGTTACTTCCATCATGAATTTCTACGGGGTAGCGCAAGCCGGCACTTTCATGGCCACACTGACCTAAGAAATAAACTTGGGATAATCGATCCATTTTGAAAGTAGTTACACATCTTGTGTAATCATCCATCAATTTATCTGGTATGTTATGAATTGAGCAGTCCATGATTATTGCCATTTGATGCTTAGTGATGGCCCACTCCTTTACTGCCTGTGGCTGTTCTTTATCTTCCGTTTTACGATAAATCTTTATCCAGTCAGATTCATTACTTACAAGATCAGCATCAATATCTTGATAGAGCTCTTCAATGGCACGTTGCTGGTGTTCTAAACCTTCGTAATATTTAAAAAAGTTCTTAAATTCTTCAACCGTAATTTTAGGCATAATAAACTATTTCCCTACGGTTCATTCTAACTTGTAGAATATAGATATTGTTTTAGACATATTGATGACTATTGATGAACGTCAGGCATTTTGGGAAGCTGTTGAAAGTGGCGAGAATCCTCTTTTGTCTGTGTTGCACGGCTTAGTAGAAAAGTGGGGGTTACCCGCAATCATTATGTGTCTAGGCGATATTGGCGAAGTATTAGCAGAAGATGCAATCGATGCTGAACTTACTCCAAATCAGCGTGGATTAATTATGGGAGCTTGTGCACAAGTATGTGCGCTTAGTGAACAAATGCACGCAGAAATGTCACACCTTACTACATCTGAAAATGGATAAAACAGAAAAAGAAAATTGGCAAAAAGTCAAGGATGCATTAGAAGAAGCTGGTAAAACAGATTCAATGTTTTACACAAGAGCAGTTGCTATTGTTAATGGTGGAGAGGATCCTTTGGATAAGTTAAAATAAATTTAACGCTGGATAGTTGGTGAGGCCGAGGTAAATGCTTAATAGTGAAAATAGACGCGTCGGATATGCTGAAGTCTATTACAACTACAATACGAATAAATTATTTACTGAGGATTTTGGCAATCAGTTTAAAGAGCTGAATATTTCTTTATCTGGTGGCGGTGGTGGGAGTGGTCTGCAGTCTGGAGACAACATTAGCTTATTGAATAACGATGCAGGATACCTAACACAAGCTTTTTATGGCAATATTCCTGCAGTTGGTAGTTTACCTACTACCAATCTAAACCTTGGCGATCTTTGTGCTTTAACCTCTGATAATAGGCCTTATTTCTACGATGGATCAAATTGGAGAAGATTATTCTTAGCAGATGCTCCTGCAGGAACAGGAGATCCTGATACTGATTGGGATAAAGTTATTTTTCGAGTACCTTTCAATGACAATTCTGCTAACGATGTCAAGCGACAGATTGGACCATCTACGCAGACCATTACATTTGTTGGCAGTCCGGTAAAGTTTGGAAATAGTGCAGTGAAGGTACAAGGCTCAAATTCACTTACGTATAGTGGTGGTGTCATTGGTACATTCCTTGACAGTGACTTCACAATAGAATTTTGGTTTTACCCTGATTCGCTACACACGAATCTACTTACGGGAATTATCGATAAAAGCCAAACATTCTTCTATATAGCTTATTCAGGAACGCCTAATCAATATCAATTTAGGATCGCTATGACAGGGGCCAATAACCCTGTTCTCCAATTTCCTAGCAACGTGAATATGCCAACAGGATCTTGGTATCATATTGCATATTGCAGGAATGCAACATCTGGTAATTGCCAATTGTTTGTAAATGGCGTAAGTCACGGTACTGTGAGCCTTAATAATGTAGTTGATACCACTGCTTATGATTTTACTATTAGTGATAATCAAGCTAGTCAGGCTGATTATTTTATTGATGATTTACGCATATCTAGCTTTGAGCGCTATACAGCTAATTTCACTCCGCCAACAGCAGAGCTGCCCACAAGCGGCGGTTAATATCTTTAAGCACGAACTGATCTTTTGTATAAGTTAAAATAAGTTTAGCGTCTGGATATTTGCGATGGCAGAAAGTGCTCGCAGTAAGGCTAAATCTAAGGCACAGTCTTATACAAAAAGCAAAAAGAAAGGTGCTATGAAGGGTATGACTGTCAAAGGCGGTCACAAACTTTCAGTTAAACAAGGTGCTGGGTTAACAGCCAAAGGTCGTGCTGCGATTAATCGCAAGACAGGTTCTAACTTAAAAGCTCCTGCTCCAAACCCTAAAACCAAAAAAGACGCAGCACGTCGTAAGTCATTCTGTGCGCGTTCACGTGGGTGGACAGGTGAAAGAGGTAAGGCAGCACGCAAACGCTGGAATTGCTGATGTCTCTCAAATGTGGTGAAGCTGTTGGCTATGTAATCTTTGATTGCGTCTGCCTGTTTCTGGGGGCAGCAAACCTCAGAGCATCAGCCACAGCAGAAGTAGCAGAAGAAATGACAGAAGCTGCTAAGCCTGTACTCAGTGCATTAGAGCAACATATTGTTGTTATTGCTAGTGAAGGCTCAAGTAAAACTGATGTAGCAACAGCAGTTTTTGGCATTATTAACACTATCTATAGTGGAGGTTGCTTAGGCGCTGTAATTAGTGCTTGGTTAGGCTCACTATCTGTAGCCGATAAACTCTTATATGCGGCTACTGCTTTGAGTACAATAGTATCAGCTGTTGCTACAGATGGCATGGCTGAAATCGGACTTATTGGTCTGGAATTAGCTACTGCTGGTTGGTTAATCAGTGACAGTATTAAATGCACAGAGGCTTGTGAATATGGCTAAGCAAAGAATGGCTGGCGAAAAGCTAAGTGGAAAAAAGAGTGAATCAAAAGTTAATGAGGCAGGTAATTACACTAAACCTGGCTTGCGTAAACAGATTTTTAACCGTATTAAAGCAGGCAGTAAAGGTGGTAAGCCTGGTCAGTGGTCTGCACGTAAGGCGCAGATGGTAGCCAAAGAATACAAGGCCGAAGGTGGGGGCTACAAAGACTAATGGCTAAAGCTAAATCACAGAAGTCTCTAGATAGTTGGACTAAAGAGGACTGGGGAACAAAATCTGGCAAAAACAGCACTCAAGGTAAGAACGCTACAGGTGAGCGATATCTTCCTAAAAAGGCTCGTGAATCGCTGTCAGACAAAGAATACGCAAGATCAACTGCCAAGAAAAGAGCTGCTGTACGTAAAGGTCAGCAGTTCAGCAAGCAACCAAAAGACATTGCAGACAAAACCGCAAAGCATCGATCATGAGTAGTGCTTTAAGTGCTTACTACCTTGTGGAAAACTTTAGTATCGATTGATAAGTACAGCTGATTGGTTTGTAGAAGGTGTCGTGTTAATCTTCTATAAGCAACGCAAATCCAGAGCGAGCGAATCCCTCGCTCTCCGCTCATTAACTTAAGACCCCACATTACGTGGGGTTTTTTGTTAGATATTGATTGGCGTTGCTTATATCCCAAAAACACGATTATGAACTGCAAACAGTTGATGATTCAAGTCCGCGAAACGCAGGACATTCGAGACAGCACACTTAAATGTTGGTGGCAGGCAATCAGACCTATCGCTGACGTTGATGTTGAAGACGTTGACAAACTTCTGGTTCTTAAATACTGGAAGAGTCAGCTAAAGCCAGTGGGGAACTGCTCTCCTGAAACCATGCGTCGTCGCCTGAGCTTGCTTTCAGGCATCTGGAACATGGCAATTGAGGAGGAAATTATTGAATCAAATAATTTCTGGTACTACTCAAGCAAAAAAATCAAGATCAATCGTGATCTAAAAGACGAGCGCTACGGAAAGGAATATCCGGTTCGCCCGTTTGAGTTCTACAAGCCATTTCACGACGATCCTATTTTTCTAGCAATCTGGTATCACGGGTTCAGGGTCGGCGAGATTGGTGGCCTATTGAACAGAGAAATCGTGTTCAATAGTGAGATTCCATATTTCAAAATTCAAGATAATGCCAACCGTCTTATTAAACGAATGGCATATAGAGAGGTTCCTGTACATCCAGAGTTCTACCCTTGGATCAGTAAGTTACAAACTGACTACTCCAAGTATCCAGGCAAAAACTGGTCACAAAAATTTAATGAGCAGTTAGGCCTACCCAAAGGCGAAGCAGCTCATAGCTTGCGACACAATTTCATCACTCGTGCTCGGACCGCCTTGCCCGATCAAGATTCAATGATTTCCAAACTCGTTGGACACCGTGTTGCTGGGATGACAGCTCGCTATGGAACTTGGACTTTGGAAGACAAGTTCAAAGCCATCAGTAAAATAAGACGTTAAAAATATATGTGCTTAATACAGTAATTGAAAAATAAAATAGAAAGTAAGTAAGAAAAATGTTAGGCTACAGAAGCTACGCTAGCTACACTTGATCCTATAAACTGGATAAATAAAACATAGAGTAGTGATCGGCAGGAATTAAAAAGCAGGTATATTGATAACTACAGTAGCCAGCGTAGCTTTTTTTAGATAGATAGAATATAAATAATATAGATGATAATTATATATGCCTACAAGAATGGCCGGTAAGTTTAGCTCTTTTAATAAAGATGGTAGCCTTACAGAGACAGCTCAAGATGTTTTAGATACTGTCAGCGCACTATCAGGGAAGAAATCGACAGTACATTTGACGCCTGAAGAAAGTTGGGGTACCGGACTAGGTGGCTATGTAAAATTTGAAACTCCAAAGAAGATATATCTAGACCCAGAAAATGGCAATGTTCACGTGCTTGCTCACGAAGCAATACATTCGCAATTAGGAACAGATGTTGGCGCATCCCAAATGCGGAATCGAATGAAGGGTGGTAACGATTTTGATATGGACATTGATATGAATCCAATGAATGTACCTAGGGAAGGTGGCAATCGATTGAGATATGTTCACGAAAAAATGGCAGTTCCCACAATGCTGGAAGAAGCAGCTGCTCAAGGTGGAGCAAGAGGTGTTATGGATAAACTAGGTATTGAAGATGCTGACAGGGGATTTAGAATAAGAGGCTCTGAAGGCCCCGTAGGACCTGATACGATATACAGAAATATAGATGGAAGTGTAGATCAACTTGCTTATCCACTTATGTACAGAGATGTTGGTGTAGATAAATACACAGAAATGCACGGCGGCACTTTTGAAGGTAAGCCGTTAGGCATTGGCATTGACCCTAGATTTAGTGAAGCTGAGCGAGAAGTTTATTATGATATTGCAGACAAATCTAGAGATAGAGCACAGAGAATGTTTGATGAATACAGAAACAAGTTTCAGTAGTAGTTAAAATAAGAGTAACGAATACCCCATAGATAATCATGGCTATTTTAGAATCTGCAATTTTTTGGATTGTGGTTGCAGCTGCAAGTGAAATCATTGCATTGTCACCGCTTAAGGACAACAGCATCATCCAACTGGTACTCCACGCTGTCACTAGCCTGAAGCCTTCAAAAAAGAGCTGAATATCCCACCCGATGGGGAGTGGGTATTTCGATATGACAGCAGGAATGCAGCTGTCAGATTGAAGCGTTGGGTTCAAGATCAAAAGTTTAAAGCTACTCTTCCGCAGAAAATAGATAATTCTGTGGAGGAGTACCTTGCTGCCATAGAAGAAGCTCAGCAGAAAGAGTGGGAATATTGGGAGAAATTAGATGGGGATACGCCGTTAGGTGGCGAAATGCGGCTCACCCATAAAAGTAATAATCACACTACATCCGAAAAGAATCATTAAGTAGTTATAGTTGTGCTAAGTTGCTAATAACAACTAACTATGGGTATTGCTGAAGACTGGGCTGAACTTATGTTTAGTCTGGACTGCCTTTCTAAAGGCTCCGCTAAGCGCAAATTCCGAAGGTCAATTAAATACGGCTGGGGCGGATTGTGTGCTTACTGTCGATCTAATCGAGCCACCACGTTAGATCACTTAAAGCCAAAATCAAGAGGAGGTTCGAGCCTAAGAAGTAATCTAATTCCAGCCTGTCAAGCGTGTAATCACTCAAAAGGTTCTAGACATTGGTTAGAGTGGTTCCAAGAGCAAAGTTTCTTTAATGAAACTGCCAAAGAATTAATTGAAGAGTGGATCTCAAACAAACGGTTTATTGAAGAGGAATTAGATGAAGAACGACCTAACAATCGAGCAAAGATTTGCCCTGAGCCGTGCACGATATGAAGTGAATCGAATGAGCAGGCCGGCACTAGAAAAAGTTGCGCTTCGCTTGCTGAAGTCAAGAATGGAGCAGAAGAACGGAATTCAGCACATGCTTATGCAGAATGGGATCCTGTTCAAAATCGACGAGCAGCAAGCAGGGTTACCAGAAATTATTTCAGAGCAAACATTTATTGAATTGCTTGAGATGCAGGACGATGACTCAATGCCAACTGACATTATGGATAAAGGATGGGAAGACGATGACCTAGATGATGATGACCTCATGTTTATTGGATAAGCGCTAGACTTAACGCAGATTTAGAAATCATATGGAATACATTGCTTCTGGTGTTATTGCACTTCTGCTTGGCATGAAGTTTACAGATTTAAAGTCAAAAGAACATCAAAAAGAATACACAGCTTTAGTTGAGCGTGTGGCAGAAATTGAACAAAAGGCGGTGCTTGCTGAAGGAGAGACTTTCAAAAAGGTCATTAAAACAATTCAACCTGTGGCAACAGCTGTACAAAGGTTGAATCAAGAGGTAGGTCTTCGCTAGATATAATAAGAAAGTAATCGCAGGTAAATAGTGGCTGGATTAAGGAATGGTCCCGTAGACCGGCGCTATCTAAGCGATCAAGATAATGATAACTATCAACGTGGTGGTGGCTTTGGTGAACGCGCTACAGCCAAGGCACGAGCACAGGGGAGACGTGGCAGCATTAGCTATCAAGCCAATAGACCACCTAATACAACGATCAGTAAGGAGCAGGGTAAGGCACGCGGACGTGCACCAGAGACTCCAGGATTTGGCGATTTCACCAGGTATGGAGCTGAGTCACAGCGTCAGCGGATGACCGATATCTCGCAAGAGAAGGAAAGAGCTGAAAGCTTTAAACCGACCATGATGTCGGTAGAAGATATTTATCAGTAGGGTGAAATAACATCAAAGAGATCCGACTCTTTTTTGACCTTATCTACTAATTGATCAACAGGGTTATGAACCCTACGGATTTTTTGTAATCGACTAAAGCCTTGCTTGGCTACATCCATTGCATCCTTGACGTCACCACCTTCCAAGAGATCCATCACAGTGGCGCGTAGTATGCCGCCAACTTCAGGAATACCTGCTGCCTCAAAACCTTCAGCAGTGACATGACTAAGCCAAGCAGCTTGTTCTGAACCTTCAATTTTTCCTGCAATACCAAAGTCAAGCTGCATTGGCCTGCCAGTCATTTTGTTATAGACAACATTTCCGCTGTGCCTGTCTTCTAAACGAATACCTTTTAGGGCTAGCTGACCAAGCTGCTGATTGACACGTACTGCATCCATACCAGTTGGGAAAGTAAGTGTGTCGTCTCCACGACGTTCAAAGTTTTCTCTGATATCTCCCATTTCAATACGATTGCCAATCCCAACAGGGAACGTTTCAATCCCAGTAACACGGGGAGCTATACCCATATCTGCGGCTACTGCTTGCAGGTCTGCTTCTTTAACTAAATCATTGTTGATATCAGCATTGTACGTCTGCTTCATGACGTTTCCAGGAACATCAGATTGGTAAACCACTCCGTATGCGCCAGCACCAATAGGGTTACTACGATTAGAAGCTAACGTTTGTTCACGCAGTTGATCTTTAAATGCTTCTATTAAGCCACCAGCTTCCGCAACACGACCGGCTAATCTAACCATCTCTATTAATATATAAGCCTATTACTTATTGTAGAAAATACAAAAAAATACCCTCCGTTAGGAGGGCTGGAGTTTTATATAAGTGGATCAAAAACGATAAGTAAGACCAAGTTTGGTGCCCAGGTTCAGCTCATCCGTGTCAAACGATTGATCATCAGTAATAAAGGCAACTTCACCGTATACTTCCAAGTTCTTAGATACGTCAGCAGCAATACCAAGCTTTCCGGAGTATTCGGTCTCTAGATCTTCACCATCAACGCTGACGAAAGCGGGGCCGGCTTGCACGTAGATGCCGTTGTCAAACTCATAACCTGCGTGTACTTCAGTTACAGCAGCTGAATAGTCACCACCAGACCATGCAGCGTTGTTCTCGACATTGGCGTAGGGTCCAGCAGCCACGACAGATCCGTGGGCAGCACCAAGCAGAAGCCCTGAAATAATAATAGATTTCATAATAAAAATACCGATATGTATAGCGACTAAGTATTATCGCTTAAATAATTATAGATTATAAAAATATAAAAAAAGACCCTGCGATAGCAGGGCGGGTCAGTTATTTAGTTGTCAGCTGTAGCAGTATTGAACACCACGATAGGTGTAACACTTGCCGACTTTGTCTTCAGTCATCCAAGAATGACTTGATGCAATCTCTCGCTCTTGATGATGTGAGAGTTCGATGTTTGAACGCTTTGCTTTTTTCTGGGCGCGAATCAGACCCATCAGTTCTACTGTAGACATTGGAAACCTCCGTAAGTTAGCTTCCCGTTCCTTCAGGCTCAGCCCTACTTGCGTCTCAATATGTGTTGAGATGAACGTATATAAATAGTGTAGCAACGACTACAAGTTTACGGCGAACATATTAGATGAATTCACTAATCAGCGCTAAACGATTCATTAACTTATGACGATCTTCTCTTAGGAAGATTGCGAAGTCAATCTTCATTAACGCTTTATTCATTCCACAATATTTGTCTTGCTCAAAGTGACGCTTATAACTATCCATCATCAAGGCAAATGCCTCCTCATATAGCATCCAAGGGTGTTTTGATTGCAGCTCTCGGATTGCTATATCAAGCATGCCTACTACCAACTACTGAATTTAGTTTGCTTATCTCCGTATGATTTCTGGCCTTGGTACGGCTGTTGATTGTTTTGTGGGTTTTGATTAGAGCCTCCACTACTTCCATAAGAGTTGGTGTAAGGGTTGTAGTATTCTCCACTTGAATTACGTTTACCACCACCAGGTCTCATATTGTTCGCATAGTTTTGATATGCATTAACAGCTGAATCTTGCCAGTGAGCTTTACCAGCTTTGTACTGAGCGTAATCTTCGCTAGTAACGTTTTTATCAGGATCAGCGATGTTAGCAGCGTTCATTCTGTCGTCAGCTTCACGTCTGCTTTGTTGATGCCTGAGGTTATCAATAGCTCTGCGTTGATAATGGCCACCGTCCATTTGATCTCCACCTTCATTGATATAGCGGAGAGCCTTAGCACTCATACCTTTTGAAGTGTCAATACCCCATTGAGCTGCAGTTGCTTTGTGCTGCTTTTCTCTAGCGTTACGTTCACGCGTTGCTTGCATACGTGCTTCGCCTTGCTCGCGCCTAGCTCGGGTTACATCAGCGTGCATATTGGCTTTTTCATCACGAGACATATTGCGTACATCAGCTTTGTTATATCCCAGACCTGCAGCTGAGACAGCATATCTATCTCGTTCTTTTGCTCTAGCTCGTGCGGCTTGTCTTTCCTTATGTTGACCAGCCTTAGCCTCTTTAGTCATGCGAGCAGACTCTTCTAAAAATCTACGACTTTCTGCTCTTTTCTCATCGGAGACTTTTCCGCCAAAGGTAGTCATGATATTAATCGTTAAGCATTATAGTTACTCTAATTATATCTACTCACTCAGAAGAGTATATTCAAGGTGCGCTTTTTTTAAGTTGAACTGAATCTCTTTGAGCATGGCTTGCTCATCTGGATGTCCGCCTGGCCATTTTTCAACATATTTGTCCATAGCGTGGCAAATGTAATGCAAGGCATCGCCATGGACTTCGAAATTAAAGTAATAGTCAGACATAGGATGACTAGTGAGTGCTAGCCCAGTTGTCGCC
>Ga0207993_1000078_pt1 | contig 38778 bp, 42 predicted proteins | sample ETN01SmetaG_2_FD_185791 | JGI IMG/M metagenome (GOLD analysis project Ga0207993, IMG submission 185791) | Marine microbial and viral communities from oxygen minimum zone, Eastern Pacific Ocean - ETNP2014F12-01SV265 (SPAdes) (version 2) | ecosystem: Environmental > Aquatic > Marine > Oceanic ...
ACATCAAACGAAAGTAATTCTGCACCATGTGCAACAGGCTGCTCACTGGCTTGTGCATGTCCTCGAGCAAAAGACGGGGAACTAACCCAAGCAAGAAATGCTTCCTCAGATTCCCAACGTGTATATACATACCACGTATTGCTTTCAGAACTAGGGCGAAGTAGTTCAAAGCTTTCGAAACCGTCCATGGTTTCCACTTCACTAATTCTATTTTCAAAACGTTTTTGCAGTTCTTCTCCTGCTCCTTCAGGAACAGTTATTGCATTAATACGGACAATGCTCATTTTTTTTCCTTCTTATCGGTTTCATTTACCACTATTCGTTAGTTCAATACGTCAAATCTCAAACGAGTAATTCCTGCTTTGAATATTAATACCTATATAAAGGTCATTTTAAGATGAGTGTTCCAAGAGCAGCAATAGCGGCAACGAGGCCTAAAAACATATAGATAAGGCTTCGAAGTATTGGTGCCTTCTTAAGATCAGTGTCATTTTTTACAGCGGGCGGGCGAATTATTGCTAATCCATTTCCTACAACCATGGCCGCCCCTAAGGCCAAGAGAAGCCAACCCAATAAGTCTTCACCAAGAAACATAACTAAAGCGATTTATGCCGTTTGCGCCATATCTGGTCGAGCCATATCTTGAAATCTGGTGTAGTGAGGTAGGAAACCCAACCTGATAGTTCCAGTGGGACCGTTACGGTGTTTAGCAACAATAATTTCTGCTGTTCCTGCATCCGGACTTTCAGGGTTATACACCTCATCACGATAAACAAAAGCGACCACGTCAGCGTCTTGTTCAATTGATCCCGATTCTCTTAAATCTGAAAGCATTGGTCTTTTATCTTGACGCGCTTCAAGACCTCGAGAAAGCTGAGATAGACCAATAACTGGGGTTTCTAACTCACGAGCGAGAATTTTTAAGCCACGACTAATTTCGGCAACTTCTACTTGTCTGCTTTCAGCATTAGAGCGGCCAGTCATAAGTTGCAAATAGTCAACAACTATGACTCCTAATTTGCCGACTTTGCTTTTTAAACGACGGGCTTTGCCTCGTATTTCCATGATTGAAAGATTTGGATTGTCGTCAATATAAAGTTGAAGTTCATCAAGCATCCCGAGGCCTTGGTTAATGCGTGTCCAATCCTGGTCATTTAACTGTCCATTTCTGACTTTTCGTGAATCAACACGAGCTTCGGAACATAAAATCCGCTGGCTGAGCTCTAACTGGCTCATTTCCATATTAAAGACCAACGTTGGTAGACCACTGATTGCAATATTGGTGGCGATATTGAGACCAAATGCTGTTTTACCAGTCGCTGGTCGTCCTCCAACAATGATGAGAGAGTTTTCTTGCAAACCTGAAAGAAGATTATCGAAGTCTCTAAATCCTGTAGGAGTACCGATTACGTCTTTTGTCGAATCTGCGAGAGCCTCAAGGCGATCCAAATTACCTTGAAGTAATGGCCCTATTCGTTCCATTGATTCTGTGGTTCGTCTCTGGCTTACTTGGAAAACAAGATTCTCCGCTTCGTCAACAGCTTTTACGACATCATCGGGTTGGCTGTAACCGATTTCTGTTATTTCGTTTCCGACTCCAATTAATGTTCGTAATGTTGCGTGTTCGGTAACAATTTTGGCGTATCGGGAGGCGGAAGTAACTGATGGGCTTCCAGCTTGGAGTTCAAGCAGAAAACTTTTTCCGCCCATTTTTTCAAGGTATCCACGCCGGTTTAAACTGTCACCAACCGTATTAACATCAGCGGGCTCTCCTGCTCCATATAAGTCACAAATTGCTTCAAACACATGTATATGTGATGGCTTATAGAAATGAGAAGGCTCGACTATTTGGAGTGCGTCAGCAATCGCATCTCGCGAGAGAAGCATTGTTCCAAGAAGAGCTGCTTCAACATCTAGTGCTTGTGGAGGAATACGGCTTCCAAGACTTTGTTTAGTTGAATTTTTATTTGGTTGCCCAAAAGAGGTATCTGGAACTAGCTCATTAAGAAGATCGTCTGGTGGACTATCCGGTGTGGGGGCGTCATCAAAATTCATGTTTTCAGTTGAGTCATCCACCAGGTACCTCAGATTCAAAGATTGTCTTAGTTATTGTGGCGCAAGATGCCTGTGAATCGCTAGGGGATATCCAGTGGATTTCTAGAAAAAACAGGGGTGATGTTGTGGAAATTGAATATTTCGTGTTGCTGACAGAACTATTCAAGAACCTCAGCATCATGATTCCTCAGAAACAACCTCAACTGTGCCGGAAACAGAAACTTCTGGATGGATCTCAATTTCAAAACTATGACTTCCAACGTCCTTAATTAATTCAACTTTTATTTGACGTTGTTCAATTTGAGCGCCGAGTTGTGTGACGATGGCTTCAGATATTTCTACTGACCCTACTGATCCAAATAGGCGTCCTTCGTCTGAAGTTTTTGCTGAAACAGTTACCGCACAATCGGAAAGAGACGCTGCAAGTGTTTCTGCACTTTCTTTGTCGGCCGCAGATTGAAGTGCTCTTTTCTGTTGCATGGCTTCAGCTTGGGCAGCCATGCCTTCAGTAGCTATAACCGCTAATCCTTGAGGAACAAGGAAATTTCGCGCATAACCACGAGCTACATTAACTATGCTTCCAGTTTTTCCTAGGCCATCAACATCGGAACGTAACAAAACCTTCATTCGGTTACCTCCAATTCTGATTTGTCATCGCTTTGTTCTTCAGGATCTGAAGCAAGATATTCTTCGTAACTTTCTTCAATTTCTTCGTTTTCTTCTTCTGGAACAAATGAAGAAGCACTTTCTTCTGAAGATTGCCGTGAATCATCATGTCGTCGATCACGACGTTGTGTTGTCACTCGGCTGGTATAAGGAATTAATGCCATTTCACGTGCATTTTTTATAGCTCTCGCAATAACTCGCTGCTGTCGAGCATCATTTCCGCTTACTCTCCGTGCTTTTATTTTTGCCCGATCGGATACAAATTTGCGAAGCAAATCCGTGTCTTTATAGTCGACATAATCAACTTTGGCGATTGTAAGCGCGGAAACTTTTTTCTTTGAACGACGTGCGTTGTCGCGATTTTTTTCTCTGCGTGGTGGTCTTGCCATTAGAAAGGCTCCTCATCGGTTGGGAAATTAGAAGCATTTGAGGGCGCTCCTTGGTCTGAAGAAGGCCCACTATCAGTTCGTTCATTTCGAGTTACATCTGCGGAGGCCCATTGCAAACTTGGCCCCACTTCTTCGGCTTGAATATCAACAACTTGACGTTTCTCACCTGCATCAGTTTCCCAAGAACGCCAGTTAAGTCGACCAGTGACAATAACACGATCGCCTTTGTCGATGGACTCTGCAACATTTTCTGCGAGGCTGCGCCAGCACGTTACATTGAAAAACATCGCTTCATCGTCGCCATTTTGTTTTCGTAAATTCCATGCAACACCAAACTCACAAAGTGCTGCTCCTGCGGGGGTAAAACGTAATTCTGGTTCTCTGGTTACATTTCCAGTGATTGTAATGGTGTTATTAAATGCCATTTTTTTTCCTTTATTTTTCGGCTAATAAACCACGGCGAGTTGCTTCCTCGTCGGGTAGCCGCATGATTTTGTGTCGAACAATTTCACTTCGGTCAGCTAACCGAAGAATATGATCAGCTGAATCTAGACTATTTGCTTCGGTTGCTATTTCAAGAACAACGTAAAACCCTTCACGTTTGTGGTTGATTTCATAAGCAAAACGGCGGAGACCCCAGGGTGCTGTATCAAGTTTTGAAACGATACGACCGCCTTCAGACTCAATTGATTCAATTGCTTTCGCAAGGCTAGGGGCGTCTTGGCCTTCAGGTACTTCTAGATCACTGTCGACAATGACCATTAATTCATAAAACCGCATACTCGGTATTTACCTCCTATGGACTCGAATATGGCTTTCATATTCGGGGCCCTTTTTAAGGGCAGGGGAAACAGATTTTAAGTTCTTAAGGAACTCTCTGATGTTATCTGGATAGATCCGAATCGCGTCTTTCATTTAAATATCATGCACTTTGGGTGTGACATTGTTGAAAAAGCTTATTTTGTGACTGTTTTTAGCCTTATCCGGTATAGCCAGGTTCATCATCTCCTGTTAATGCTGGTTCTTCTGGAGGTTGCGTTGTCGTTGTTGTCGTTGTTGTCGTTGTTGGTGGTGTTACACAACCAGTAAGTATTCCGTTTTGGTACAGACCTGACCCTGAGTCGATGAGTGTTACCGCATAGGTGTCATTCTCTTCAAGGGCAACGGTGAAGGTCCATGTGGTTGCAGCTGGAACGTTGTAGGCCGTGTGCTGTAATGCAACTGTGTTACCTGGAGTGAAGGTGTACTTCTCTGCTTGGAGGATCGAATTGTTTACAAGGAACGTTAAATGGATTGGTGCGATAACTGTAGCGTGACCCACGTAGGTGAAACTGTATTGACCTGTTCCTTCACCCGTACAACTAACTGAACCAGAAGCTGAACCTGAGGCACCACCACCGTTACCGGCAAGAACTGTTACGGGAGTTGTTAGTAGAAAGGTGAGTACTGATACAACAAATAGTTTTTTCACAAGGAAATAATCTATCAAATGGTCTTATAAAAATATTGAAGAATTTAGATTGTTCCGTAAAGTTTGATTTCGTCAACTACGTCGTCATGAAGTTGATAGGACTCTTCATCACCAGGAAATTTGCCTGTTCGAACATCTTTAGCGAATTCCGATAATGCTTTGACTCCTTCTCCGTGAAGGTCGGCGTATCTGCGTACAAATTTTGGGAGCACTCGTTGTTCTATACCCAAGACATCGTGAAGCACTAAAACTTGACCGTCGCAATATGGTCCAGCACCAATTCCGATGGTGGCAACATCAATTGCTTCAGTAACCATTCCTGCTACTGGTGAAGGCACACCTTCTAAAACAACTGAAAAACAACCCGCATGCACTAATGATTTCGCAGCTGAAACTAGATCTAACGCCGCTTTAGTATTTTTTGCTTGAACTTTGTAACCACCCATAACGTTTACTGATTGTGGAGTTAACCCAAGATGCCCCATAACAGGTATTTCCGCATCAACTAACGCTTCAATCATCGGAAGGCGCCGACGTCCACCTTCAAGTTTGACAGCATCCGCTCCGGCTCTTATTAACTTTGCTGCATTTATAACCGTTTCTTCTTTTGAAACGTGATAACTCATCCAAGGCATGTCAGCGACAACAAATGCTGAAGGGTTTGCTCGGGTAACTGCTGCGGTGTGGTAAGCAATATCGTCAATGGTTACTTGAAGAGTGTCTTCATAGCCGAGCACAACCATTGCAACCGAATCACCAACCAAAATAATGTCGGCTCCTGCAGAGTCAACCATTCGTGCAGTGGGTGCATCATAGGCGGTAAGCATTACTAGTGGATCAGCGCCTTCAGACACTTTGTGATTACGTATACGTGGGACAGTCATTTTGGCTGCCATAACTACTCCTTTTCGTCCAGTGCATTTAGCTACCGGCGATAAATAGAAGGGTATCAGTTAGATAAAATCTGACAACAATTTGATTAATATTTGCCCAATGTTGTACTGCGAATCATGTGATTCCACCCACAACTAATACAAACTTCAATCAAGTAAGCAGTAAATTCTCCTGACCGTTTATTTATACGATCAAGTTCAACTGAAACACTGATGCACCGACCATGTGCTGGTAATCGCGGCCCGAAGACATAAGTAACGTTTGACAACTGCGCTTCATTACAAATGGGGCAACTAATCTCTGTTTTTTCTCCACAATGTTCTGCATTGCGCAGCAACATAGGTTGTGCATCACAAATCAAATCAGTTGCTAATTGGCCTTCAGCCCAAGCATCTAATAACCGTTCACGAGCTAACCGATAATCAACATCTCCGCTGCGTTGAACAGGAACGAGGCCTTTACGAGTCAAGTTTTGTGATGTCGAATGCCTAGACATGGCCTTCACCTTAGATCATTCATCGTGATAATTACATTAAGAAAATTATTTACTTCTTTTGATCCCACCAAATATGAAGTTTTTGTTTTACTTGTTCTTCACTTAGTGATCCTTCTTCAATGCGAAGATTAATTAACCAATCGGTAACAGTGCCAACATCTGGACCAGGTTCTATGCCTAATTCATTCATAATGGTTTCACCATCAAAAAATGGTTTGAAGGTAGTGAATTCACCCGCTTCATTTAAACGCTTTAGTTCATTTATAACGGTTAAATTTTTTGGAAAAATTCTCTCCCAAATACGTACTACATCATCTAAAGCACCCTCTGTGTCAAAAGCAAGCCTTCTAAACTTTGCATCAGACCAATCGTTTTGATCATTTTTTTCCAGCAACACCAATGCGTTTCGTATCTTTTCCACGTATACAAGTTCTTTACTAGAAAGTCGAAAAGATCTAAGGCGCGAATCAGGAATCATTTCTTTAAATACAGCCAGTCTCATTAAGGGTTCCGCCTCAACCAAAGACACTTGATTAAATAGCATCTCCTGTCGTTCTTCACTTAATTCAAATACTTCAGGGAACACATACGAAGCAGTTTTTGAAGCGGAAAGAAACTTCAATCCGAGACGAGGATCTTCAACTGATAACAATCGAAAAATTTCATCCCGAATACGTTCTGTTGAAACAATATTTAATCTTTCACTTATCTTTTGCGCAGCTTGTAAAAGATCGCCCGTCGGACTAAAGCCATATGCTGCTATAAATCGGGCTGCGCGAAGTATCCGTAACGGATCATCAGTAAAAGATTCTTCAGGATCCATTGGTGTACGAAGAGTCATTTCTTCAAGGTCTTTAACTCCCCCGTACAGATCAAAAAGTTCTCCCGTTGCTGTATCAACAGCCATAGCATTCACGGTGAAATCACGCCGAATTAAATCGTCGCTTAAATTAGTTGAGAAATTAACTACTGGCTTACGGGAATCATCAACATAGGACTCAGCTCGATGTGTAGTTATTTCATAATTTGTACCGTTAACTCTCATACCAACGGTTCCGAATCTTTCACCTTGTAACCAAACCGCATCTGCTATTGGTTGAACAATCCGTTTAATTTCTTTAGGAGAAGCATCTGTTGTGCAATCTAAATCTTGAACATCAGGTTTATATCCGAGAAGTAAATCACGAACTATGCCACCGACAAAGTAAAGGCGAAACCCGTTGTCCTTAAACAAATTTGTTAGATCTGCAGCGGTATTTACTATCTCAGTAAATATCTCTGGAGAAGATTCAGATTTTATTCCCACGCGGTGATCGTAATACTTTCACAACAATAAGTCAGGTGGATTATTTAACGAAACGCCCTCTATCTCCTTACACAAGCGTTCTCTGCCTATGAAATGCAATAAAATAAGAGCATCTTTTCATTTTTTTCTTTTCCATCCGATGGCACAAAAAGGTTGAAAAATCTTTTATTGCCTAAAAGAACAACAGGGATTTTTACTGCTCCAAAGGGCACCCAGTTTAAATATGGGCCATCAAAGTTTGGAAAACCATACGGATTAGTTGTTCCTTTTGATGAAAACATTGATGAAACATGTGTAAGTGCTGTTTCAAAATTTATGAACGATCTTGGATATTTAGAAATCTTTACGTCTCCATTGAATCCAAGAGAGAGAAATGTTTTTATGAATTTTGGATACACCACTGTAGAAACACTAATTTTGTTAAAAAGGTCTTTCGATTCTCCATTGCCCGACAACAACTCTTTTCGGATACATAAAATTCGTCAAAAAGACTTAGAAAAAATATTGATGATTGATCATGCGTCATTTGATTCTTTTTGGCAGTTTGACAAAACCGCTTTCTTAAATGCTAAAAATGCAACGCCTTATACTCGTTTAAGAATGATTAAAGAGGGCAAAGAAATTGTTGCATATGCAATCACGGGAGCAGGAATCACCGATGGATTTATTCAACGTTTAGCGGTTTTACCTGACTTTCAAAATTGTGGATTTGGAACCTATTTACTAAATGATGGTTTACGTTGGCTCCAACGAAAAGGAGTTACAAATACTTGGGTAAATACTCAGCCAGCTAATGAGGCTGCAATAAATCTTTACCGCAAAGCAAAATTTGAAATCTGTGAAGATGAGCTCGCTGTACTTAGTCTTTCAACTGCGATAAACAAAACATAATGAAAAAGTTTCTATTTACTCTTTTGATTTTTGGAACCATATGTTTTTCTCCTGTTTCAGCTCTAGGGGAAACATCTGGAAATTTAAGACTGGTTGGACAGTCACCATGGGTTACCAACGGCGAAGTAAATTTTGATTTAAGAGTTTCAGGGTTTAACGGCGATGGGGTTTTTAGGATTACTGCTCATGAACCTGTTACACGAACAGCGCTAAACACTTTGAAAGAAGAAAGTGAACTATTTAGTCCAATAAGTGATCCACTAACCGTCTCTTTAAAGGAAAGATTAAATAGTTCAGGTGTTGCTTCTCTTCAAGTTTCAATTAGTTCAACTTCAGAAAATGAACCAGATTTTGTACTAACCCCAGGAATGGTTTACCCCTTTACTATTGAATTAGTAGCAGATAGCGGAGACGTTATTGATCAAATACTTACACCGGTTATTTTTACTTCAGAAGAAAACCGAACTCCGTTGCAAACGACTTTAAGTCTGATTATTAATGGGCCACCTCCACTACAACCAGATGGAAATTTATCTTTCGATGAAGCAACGTTAGAAAGTCTTCAAATTGTTTCTGATGCTGTTAACACACATCCAGAAATTCCGGTTGGGCTTCAACTTCCTCCTGCGATCATTGTTGAACTTGCTCGATCAAACGAGCTTTCCCATACAGAACTTTCAAATAATTTGAGTCAAATGGCATCAGCGAATATTGCTCTTTTTTCGACACCATTTGTATCAGCAGATCCTGAGGCATGGAGAAACAGTGGAAACTTTAATATCTACGCTGGTTTGGTTAATCATGGAGACATCGTTTTAGAAGACCGTTTAGGGCTAACCCCCGATAGATCAGTTCTTTTTCTTTCTTCAACGGCAAAGGGAGAAACGCTTGATCAATTAACTCAACTCGGGAGCAACTATTTTTTGGTTGATCCTGAATCTCTTATTCCGCGTTCAATCGGAGACACAATTGACACAACATCCATGGCGAAAATTATTGATGGTAATGGTGAGGTGTATCCAGCACGAGTAATTGACCAACAATTAAACGGACATCTAACGAGTGTTGAAGATCCAATTTTGGGAATGCAATTTCTTCTAGCGGATCTTGCATTGATTTCTTGGTCGTCATCTGAAGATTCTGTTATTTCGTTGGTCATAACGAATCCATTTCTTAAAGAAATTTTTCTAATTGATGCTTTACTTGAAAATCTAACTAACGCTCCATTTGTAAAAATGGCTCATTTATCGGAAACCTTGTCACAACCTATTGAAAATGCTCAATCATTTGATCTTTGGCCACAAGAAGTTTTTCAAGTTAATACCCGCGCATATAACTATGAATTAATGACGAATGTTCTAGATGCTTATTACTCAATTCTTGGAATTTCACATCCTGATATAGCTAGCCTGGCTTCCCTTGTAGAAACTAGTGCAGCTGCAGAATTGAGTGAGACGGAATCAGATGAATATTTAGGTGCTTTCTACACCATTATCTCTAAAGTTTCTAAGCAATTTACTGCGCCAGAGGAGCAGAGTGTTCGGCTTACTTCTCGTCAAGCAGAAATTCCATTTACTATTGAAAATCAATTAGATAACCCGGCAAATGTAAGTATCCATTTAAAAAGTGATGGGCGTATCCGTTTCCCAGAAGGAGAAACTGTTAACACAACTCTTTTACCGGGAAATAACAGAATTTCTTTATTAGTAGAAGCAAGAGCTTCAGGGGATTCACAAATTGAAATAAGAGTTTATTCTCCAGATGAAAATAATCTTATTGAACTTGAATCAACACGTATTCTTATTCGAACAACCAAACTTTCTGGAGTTGGTGTGTTTCTACTTATAATTGCACTTGGAGTTATCGCTTTTTGGTGGTTTAGATCAAATCGCACTAGAAATGCATCATAAAGAAGTACGATCGTTCTATCCACAAAAGGAGAAATAATGACTGTTCGTATTGTTACTGATAGTGCATGTGACTTAACTGAAGAAGAAACAGTTGCACTAGATATTGATGTTGTTCCTTTAAGTATTCGCTTTGGAGAAGTTGAATACATCGATCGTAAAGAATTAAGTGTCCCTGATTTTTATGAAGAGATGTCTACAAATGAGCATCTTCCTCAAACTGCAGCTCCGTCACCTGGATCATTTGAAGAAATTTTTAAAAAACGCCTTGATGCCGGGGCAGAAAGTGTTGTTTGCATAAATTTGTCAAGCGGCGTATCAGCAACTATGCAATCAGCCCAAGCTGGTGCTCAAGGATCAGGTGGCGACGTTCGAGTTGTAGATAGTTCTTCGGTCAGTTGTGGGCAAGGAACTATTGTTCTTGCTGCCGCTAAGGCAGCAAAGGATGGTGCATCAGCAAGCGAAATTACTTCATTAGTTGATGACTTATCTTCACGAACAAAGGTTTATGGAGCCCTTGACACACTTGAAAATCTTAAAAAGGGTGGCCGAGTGGGAAATGCTCAGGCGCTTTTAGGAAGTGTTTTATCTATAAAACCATTAATTGACATTAGTTCTGGAGTGGTTGAAGAAGCTGGAAGACAAAGAACTAGAAAGAAAGCTCTTGGGTGGCTAGTTGAAACAGTAAAAGAGCAACATGGAAATCTTGAATCTCTTTCTGTAGGGCATGCGATGGCTCCTGATATTGATGCATTTGTTGAAGAACTTCATTCAGTAACTGATTTGAGTGAAGTAAGAGTTGATGTGATCGGCCCAGTAGTAGCCAGCCATGGCGGTCCTGGCTTAGTTGCTGTTTCCTTTGTTCTAAAAAAATAGCAATGGAAACAAGGCGGCTTGGTCGAACTGAGCACCAAAGTAGTATTGCAATTTTAGGTGGTGCTGTATTTTTCAAAGATTCACCTGAAACAGCAGAAGTATTTTTTCATGAAGCCATTAACGCTGGTATAAATCATCTTGATATTGCTCCCGGCTATGGGCTAGCTGAACGTGCCGTAGGTCCACATTTACAAAAGGTGCGAGAAAAAATATTTGTAGCTGATAAAACAGGGGAAATTGAAGAAAGTTGGGCTAAAAAACGGCTTGAAAAAACGCTTACTCGTCTTCAAGTTGATTACCTTGATCTCTATCAAGCTCATGGGGTTACTTCTGTTGAAGAATTAGATAAACGATCGGAAGCCTTTGAAGTAATCCTTGATGCTAAAGAACAAGGCCTTACTCGATTTATTGGTATTACCGGTCATGACCTCGGTGCTCCGAAAGCACATTTAGAAGCTATTCGTCGTTACGACGTTGACACTGTAATGCTTCCTATTTACCCACGTGTATGGGCTGACCCGGTTTACCGTGCAGATACTGAAAAATTATTTGCAGAATGTGCTGATCGAGATGTGGGGGTTATGGCAATAAAAGCTGTTGCTTGGCGACCGTGGGGTGAACGTCAACCTGATGCAATGAGTTGGTATGAACCACAGCGAACGAAGTCAGAAATCGAACGGGGAATAAACTTTGCATTATCAACGCCTGGCGTTCATTGTTTTTGTACCCCTAGCGATTTAAATACAGCACGGCTAGCTATAGAAAGCGCACGTAATTTCATTTCTTTGACGGAAAATGAACATGCTGCAGTTATAGAAGAAGTTAGAGCAGACGAACTTATTTTCCCATTGTCTGAACATGCAGTTCCTTTGGGTAAAAATGTCGGTGGATCCAAACCTTTGAGCGGTAACTAACACTCCACCCTTTTAAGCGGAATAATTACTAATTTTTTCATGTGGCTCTTCAACATGATTCCGGTGGTTTTCCCGGCTTAGTAATTGCAAATAGATACAAACTTAATCACTTATTTGCACAGACTTTTCAAACAGAAGTTTGGGAAGCTTCGGATTTAAATTTAGGGCGAGAAGTTACTTTAAAATTAATTCATAATGGTGATATACCAATAGGCGCCGGGAGATTAAATACAACCGGTGTTCTCAAAATTTTTGATATTACAAACCATCAAGGATCAGCTGTTGTTGTATCAGAAAAAATTCAATCACAGTCATTAGAACAATTAATCCAAAATAAAGAGCATCTTTCCCCGTTAGAAGTTCAAACGATTTTGATAGCTGTTGCAAAAATTATTGAAAAGACACATTTACAAGGGGTCCCTCATTTATCTTTAACCCCATCAAATGTGCTCATCTCAAATGATGGAGAAATTTATCTCACTGACTTTCGTGGGCAACTGGAAAAAAAGGGGCCCTTTGATCCTGAAGAAGATCTAAAAAGTCTTCGCTCACTTTTAGCAGAGTTGTTAAAACTTTGTCCACGCTTATCTGTCCCTGATGATCTTTGGAGATTGGCTAATAACCAAAGTTTTTATTCACCAAAATCTGTTCTTGAATTTCGAATTATTTTAGAAAAGGAATTAGTTCCAACTAAAAAGAAGCAACGCCATTTACCTATAGTTTTTTGTTTGTTTTTTGTAGGAATAGTTTTCTTATCAACATGGATTTTTGTTGGTGGGTTTTAATTCCACATGGCATCAATTCATGATCCAGATGAAGAGTTAGTATCTGCGGCTCAAAATGGAAATAAAGAAGCCTTAGAAGCTTTGTTAAAAAACCATTATGAAAAGATCTGGGGCATCTGTAGGCGAATAATGCAAAATGAATCAGATGCGCTTGATGCCACGCAAGAATCTTTAATTACTATTGCTACCCGTATAGAAAAATTTAAAGGAAATTCAAAATTTTCTACCTGGGTTTATCGAGTAACTACTAATACGTGTCTAGATGAATTAAGAAAAAAATCCCGACGTCCACTATTGAATTTTGATTCTGAGGAAACAGATCAGCCGTCTATAAACCAAGTTGAAAGTTCAGTTGTTGACAAACTTTTTATTGAAGAAGTTTTAAATCAGTTGCCCGCAGAGTTTAAAACTGTGTTGATTTTAAGAGATGTATGTGATCTTGATTATGCGGAAATTAGTGAAACATTAGATATTCCTATCGGTACTGTACGATCACGAATTTCTAGAGGGCGAGTAGCAATAAATAATTATTTAGCTAACGGGAACCAATTTGATAACTGGAAGGGTCAAACAAAGTAACTATGAAAGATCCGAATTTCTTTATCCCAGAAAATGTTGATGAGTTTGAAGAGTTAGCTATTTCAATTGCTGAGGGCGATGTTGCTATGCCGAAAGATGCTTCTCGAGAACTTATTGAAAAAGTTGAAGAATTTACATCTGTTAAAAACCAATTATCTGAAATAGATCTTCCATCTAATTCAATACGCGATGCTCAAATTCAAGTAGCGGTTTCTGTTGCTACAGACAAAGTGGTTGTGCCCCTTCGAAGAAAAACTTTATTTTCTTCAAAAACAAGCGGAGCAATTGCAGCAGCAGTCATTCTGTTTCTTGTTATTGGTGGGGCGTTAACTGCTACATGGGACACTTCTAAAACCAGTGATGATTTAGTTGTTGCACCGTTATCTTCAAGTTCGGATTCTTCTTTAGAAGAAAAAAGCAGTTCACTTTCTAGTGCTACGGACAATGGTGATTCCTTTCCAGACATGGCATCAGAAGAACCAGCTTCAAATACTGGAGAGTCAGCTTTTGCAGAGCCTGAATCTGCTTCTCTCACTGCTGATGGCAGTATTCAATATGCAATTGATTTATCTCTATACCAAGAAGAAGCAATTGAACTATTTTTACTTGAAGAATTTTTGCGTTCAGAAATAAATGAATTAAACGGGAATCAGCCTTGCTCTCTTGAATTTATTCAAACAATTCTGGGCGAACCAATTATTTCTTCAGCATGGCTGTCTAACGCAAATATAAGTAACCAAATACTCGTATTTTTTGGTAATCAAAATTTAGTTTTGGTTAATGCTAATAATTGTGAAAATAACTTTCTTATTTCAGGAATAACCCCTTAGTAAGAATCAGCAGGCCTAAGGCTGTGTAGTATCAGGTTATGTTTGACAAGTCTTCAGAAAACCCTTCATCTCATTTGTCATCGGGATTAAAAAACGCAATCGTAGATCGATTTATTTCTTTTGTTGATCAATTACGTTCACGTACTACTCAGCCAATTATTACTGGAGCTCGTGGACTTGTTTATGGTCTCGTAGTTTTGATTTGTAGTTTTGCGATTCTGTCACTGCTTGCTATAGGAATTTTTAGATTTATCGAAAATACTCTTCCTGGTGATAGTTGGATAGCTTACATCGCCTGTGGAAGTTTATTTTGCCTATTAGGTACTTGGGTGTGGTCTCGTAGAGTGCCAAAACAATCAGTATCTTCACAATCTGATAATCAAATTTAGGAGTCTTAGTGTCTTTACAAACCCATGAAGTAGTAATTATTGGTTCTGGTCCTGCCGGTTTAACTGCTGCGATCTATACCGCTAGAGCAGATTTGAAACCACTAATTATTGAAGGAGAGCCATCTTCTACAAGTGACCAACCTGGTGGTCAATTGATGCTTACTACTGATGTAGAAAATTTTCCAGGGTTTCCAGACGGGATTATGGGCCCTGATCTTATGTCAAATATGCGTTCGCAAGCTCTTCGTTTTGGAACAGAGGTTCTCACAACAAAAGTTTTAAAAGTGGATTTCTCACAGCACCCTTTTCAAATATGGACAAGTAATCCAGAAGGTGAGCCTACTCATGTTGCAAATTCTGTAATTGTTTCTACTGGTGCACGATCCGTCATGCTAGGACTTGAAGCAGAAACTCGATTAATCGGACATGGCCTATCAACTTGTGCAACTTGCGATGGCTTTTTCTTTAGAGACCAAGAAATTGCAGTCGTCGGTGGAGGCGACTCTGCACTTGAAGAGGCAATATTTTTAACTAAATTTGCAAGCAAAGTTTCAATTATTCATCGACGAGATGAACTTCGCGCATCAAAAATAATGCAACAACGTGCATTTAATAATCCAAAAATTGAATTTATTTGGAACTCAACTGTTGAAGAAATAATCGGTGAAGAAAAAGTTGAAGGAGTAATTCTTTCTAACACGGTTACTAGTGAGAAGAAATCACTTCCAGTAACTGGGTTATTTATTGCCATTGGGCATCGCCCAAATACTGACTTATTTATTGATCAACTTCAGATGGATGAAAATGGGTATCTCGTTACAGGAGCCGATTCTTCAATAACCAATGTTGAAGGAGTATTTGCCTGCGGAGATGTGCAAGACCATACCTACAGGCAAGCAATAACTGCTGCTGGTTCTGGCTGTATGGCAGCTCTTGATGCTGAACGTTGGTTAGAAAATTTTCATGATAAATAAGTCTTTCTAATAAAGTGACATTCGACCTTAATGTGGGGTCAAACAAATCAATCAGATAGAAAGAGTTCACAAGTAATCTTTAATTATGTCTTTAAAAGACTCTCAAAAGAAAAGGAAGTCTTATGTCTGAATCAATTGTTGAACTATCTGAAAATACCTTTGATCAAGAAATTGGTTCTACAGATGAGCCAGTATTAGTTGATTTTTGGGCAGAGTGGTGTGGACCATGCAAAATGATTGCACCAATTTTGGAAGAAATTGCAGTTGAAAACGCTGGAGTATTTAAAGTCGCAAAAGTCAATGTTGATGATGCACCTGGATTAGCTCAAAAATTTGAAGTAATGAGCATCCCGACTCTGATCTTATTTAAAAATGGTGAACCAACTAAGCGTGTCGTTGGGGCTAAAGGAAAAGAAGCTCTTCTAGACGAATTGTCTGTATTTATCTAATAAGAGTTACGCTCCATCTTCAGGAGCGTAACTATGAGTAATGAGTCGGAAAGTAGAGAACCTTTACTTTCTTTTGGAGCAAGTGGCGAAAAAGTTCGCGACCTTCAACAACGTTTAATCGAAGCAGGATACGCTCTCCCAAAAGATGAACTAGCAGAATCATTTTTTGGGGAAGAAACTCAACTTGTTGTACGTAGATTTCAAGTTTCGCGGCGTTTAAAAGAAGATGGAATCGTTGGTTATCAAACATTATCTGCAATTGTTGAAGCAGGATTTCAATTAGGAGACCGTCTTCTATATCTACACGTCCCAATGTTAAGAGGAGATGATATTGCTGATCTTCAACTGCAATTGAATTCTCTGGGTTTTGATGCAGGACAAGTTGATGGAATATTTGGACCAGATACATCAAAAGCATTAATTGAATTTCAACGCAATATTGGTTTAACAGCAGACGGAATTAGTGGACTTGAAACAGTTCAAGAAATACGCCAATTAGCAGGACGCTCAACTGGATTGACTCCTGTTGCACAAGTTCGTGAACTTGAAAAATTACGAAATAGCCGACCAAACCTTGACGGGAGAAGAATTGCTATTGGTCATTTTGGTGATTGTGGGGCTTTAGCAACAGCCTTAATTCGATTGTTAAGAAAGCGTGGAGCAAATGTAGCTGCTTTAGACCATCCTGATGAATCAAAGCAGGCAGAAATTTCTAATCGTTTTGATGCTGAAATGTACATAGGACTTAAAGTTGAGAATGATTCTTGTTCAACGATTTCTTATTTTGAAACAACAGGTTTTCATAGTGAAGGCGGAATACGGCTTGCAACACGATGTGTTGATTCTTTAATTGAAAATGAAATTTCTTCACAAGTTTCAGGAATGACACTTCCTGTTCTTCGACGAACAAAGATGCCAGCAATCCTCTGTTCGCTAGCTCCACCATCAATTGTTGTTCAATCAACCGCTGAAATATCTATTGCTTTATCAAACGCAATTATTTCCTGGATTGCTGATCCAGCAGCTGACTAAATCAATTGTTTAGTGAAACTATTCTTGAGGTGAATTAAGCAGGTTATATATTCGGTGTAAGTCATCCATGTCGGCAAAATCAACAACGATTCTTCCTTTTCCGCCTCTTGTGACTACTGAAACTTTTGTATTTAATTTGTCTGAAAGAAAGTTTTCTACTTCAAGAACCCCAGCTTCTTTTGAATTCTTTGTTTCTATTGGTGAACTAATCGATTTTGATTGAGAAAGTGAAACAACAAGTTCTTCAATTTGACGCACCGACAAGCCTTCTTTGATTATTCTTTCTGCCAAAATTAGCTGGCTTTGAACATCTTCTATCCCTAATAACGCTCTTCCATGTCCAGCAGAAATTTTTCCTAGCTTAAGCATTTCTTGTAATTCAGGAGACAAATAAAGAAGTCTTAATGAATTAGCTACAGTGGGCCTTCCTTTACCAACCCTTTCTGCAACTTGTTGTTGGGTATAACCAAATTCATCAATTAATCGTTGAAATGCGGTGGCTTCTTCAATGGCATTTAAATTATCTCTTTGAAGATTTTCAACAATTGCCTGTTCGAAGGAATTTTGGTCATCAACATCTCTTACAAATGCAGGTATTTGATCAAGGCCCGCAGCTTTTGCTGCTCTAAATCTTCTTTCTCCCGCAATAATTTCATATTGAAAATTATTGAAACGTACTAATATTGGTTGAAGTATGCCATGATGCTTTATTGATTCAGTGAGTTCTTGTTGTCTTACATCATCAAAGTTTGACCGTGGCTGGTTTGGGTTTGCCTTAACCTCATCAATTTTTAACCAAACAAACTCTTCATGTTCAGGCGATGCTTCTTTATATGAATTATTCTCTTCCTGATTGAAGGGTTGGTTAATTGTTTCTTTTTCAGGAATAAGTGCAGATAGCCCTTGTCCTAGTCCACTTTGTCTTGTCAACTTAATATCTCCTTTGCTAACTGGCGATAAGCTATTGCCCCTCGAGAAATTGGATCAAAAGTAGTAATGGGTTGACCAAAAGAAGGTGCTTCAGAAAGACGAACCGAGCGTGGAATTACCTGGTTACATACTCGGCTTCCAAAATGTTGTCTAACCTCATCTGCAACTTGTTGAGAAAGTTTGGTTCTCGCGTCGTACATCACTAAAACTATGATTGAAATTTTTAAGTCAGGGTTTAAGTTTGCTTTCACTAATTCAACATTGCTTTGAAGTTGGGCTAAGCCTTCTAAGGCGTAATATTCGCATTGAATTGGTACAAGTATTTCTTTTGCAACCACAAAGGCATTGACGGTTAGCAAGCCGAGAGCTGGAGGGCAGTCAATTAAAATAATGTCGTATGCCTCTAAAGCATTAGCTAAAGCTCTTTGTAATCGTTGTTCTCTACTAAAAGCGGTTACAAGTTCAATTTCGGCGCCAGTTAAAGCAATATTTGAAGGAAGAAGGTCCAAATTGGATGTTTGTGTTTTTAGTATTACTTGCTCTGTTGTTACCTGTTGGGAAAGAACGTCATAGATCGAAAAATCTAAATTTCGGCTTGAAAAACCAAGCCCAGTTGTAGCATTTGCTTGAGGATCAAGATCAACAATTAAAACTCTCTTTCCTTCTTCTGCAAATGAAGCTCCAAGGTTGATTGTTGTTGTTGTTTTCCCAACTCCCCCTTTTTGATTTGCAACAGCAATAACTCTCGCTAAGGGTTTTAAATTAGTTTCAAACTCATTCACTTGAGAATCCTGCTATTTATTGAATAGAAATGCAAGTATCTTTGTTTCACGTGAAACAAACAGAATCACTAAAATAATTGTTTCACGTGAAACATCAAAAAAGTGGTGACTTTTCTATACTTGAAAACTTTCTTGGGAACTTACCCTTAATAACATCATTTAAAATTAAAGACTGAAAAGAAGCTGAATTATGCTCCCAGTGCGCATCCTTTTTAAGGCCTAATTTATCTAAACCACTTACTGGCCATCGATCAACGCTATGTGGGGGCTCACTAACAACAAGATAGCCACCAGATATAAGAAGTGGTGCAGCACATTCAGCAGTAACCCCAGGCACAGCAAAACTCCGAGCAGTAACAAGTGAAGCTTTATGGCGATAGTTACTATGTGCGAAATTCGCTGCATCTTCCTCAATAACAGTCACTTTTCGCGTTAATTCAAGTTCTTTTACCGCCCATTGGAGAAACTCGCTTCTTCTTTTTTTGCGATCAAGAAGAAACCACTTACATTCAGTCAACACACTCAAGACTATTCCCGGCAAGCCGCCGCCAGTACCAAGATCTACTGCAAGAGTTTCTGGAGTCAAAAAAGTCTTAGTTTCTGGTTTGAATAAGAGAAAACCTAAACTATGAGATATTCCATTATCTGCCGCCGATTGGGTTAAATAACCTTCTAAAGCGGCTTCATTAAGTATTTTTTGAAGCTTATTTTCAGTTATTTCATTCAGCAAGTTGAATAACCACACGACGATCCATGTTTGATCCTTCAGAAATCGTCTCTACTCCATCAATCTCGGAAACTGCATTATGTGCAATCCGCCTATCAGCTGCTCCCATAGGGTCTAACGCTCTAGATATTCCATCCGAAAGAACCGCTTCGGCTTGAGCTTTAGCAAATTTTTCTAAATTTGATTGGCGTAACGCTCGGTATCCACCAATATCAACAGTCATCGAACCACTTGCTGAGCCTCGAGATTTTCTTTGAATTATCGTTCTTGATAACTCAGTAATTGCGCGGACTGTCTGTCCTTGATGGCCAATAGCTAGTCCTAGGTTTAACCCATGAGCCTCAACAGTTAACCTCTCATCTTCGATAGTGCTAACAACACTGGCTTCAAGTCCCATTTTTGATAAAAGACCTTCAATAAAACCTTCTGTTATTTCAGCCTGAGTAGACAAATCCATTTTTTCAACTTCCACTTCATCACTCCTGGTCTGAGAATTATTTTTCGATTTTGATGGTTTTTGTGCTCTTTTTTCTTTATTTTGACCTGAATTCTCTAAGTCATCAAGTTTTTCTTCATTCCTTTTTGAAGATTTTTGTTGTTTGTTCTTATTGTCTTTATTTTGTTTATTATTTGTATTTTTTCGATTTTGGTTTGAACGCTTTCTATTTCTATCCCGATTATTCTGAGATGATTTTTCAGATTTACCTTGAGGGCTAATCGGTCGCACTCGAGCTCGTAACCGAGCTTCCGTTTTCTTTAAGCCAAACATTGTTGAAACGGGTTCTGTTAAAACCTGTATTTCAAGTTCATCTTCAGCTACTCCTAAACGGTCAAGAGCTAAATCTTTGGCTTCATCAATAGTTGCGCCAGTGGTTTCAATCCATTCCACGGGTTACTTCCTTTTCTTTTTCTTTTTTTTCTGAGGACCACGAGAGCCAGTTGTTCCAGATGGAGTCGTTCGACCTCCACCTTTCTGGGCCGAAGGTGGTCTGTTTTCAGTTCTAGTTACTTCTTCATCAGATTCTTTTCGCTTACGTCTTCTCGTTTCTCTAACATTGTTTTGAGAATCATTCCTATTTTGTCCAGCGGTTGTCCTATTTCTTTTAGCTGCAGTAGTAGAAATTGACTGTTTTTTCGGGGTTTTTTGACTCTTTGATGCAGATTTTTGCGAACCCTTTTTCTTTTTCTCACCCTCATCTGAATCAGGTGTTTTTGGAAGAACCACAACAGGTTCTTCTTTATCTGAGCCATAAAGTTTGCGAGTTATATAAGACTGCTGCCCGATTCGATAAACATTTGAAACTACAAAATAAAGAACCAGGGCAGCATCCAAGGAATAAGAAATAATCGGAAGGAAAAAGGGCATAACCTTCATAATCAATTGTTGTTGAGGATTTATTGTTTGATTTGTATTTCTTCCTCTTATTTGTCTTTGTTGATACCAAGAAGTAATAAAAACAAGGAACATCAAAATTAAGTAAGGAATTACTTTTGCTGATAATCCGAAATAGCTAGCCGTTCTAGAAAGGTCAAAATTTAACCAAAGCATCTCAGTTTTATTAGATAAATCAATAAATAATTCCGAGTCTTGTGACAAATAATCAGGAAAAAATACCGAAGTAGAATCAGGAACCTTCGTTAACGTTTGTCCTGAACCTATTTGACCAGCAATCCACCCCGAGGCTTCACCTATATCTGATTGTCTACGAGTTAAACCACGTAATACGTTATATAGAACTAAAAAAACGGGCATTTGAGCTAAAAGAGGAATACATCCACCCATTGGATTGATGCCGTTGGCTTGATAAAAAGCCATCATTTCCTTATTCATTTTGTCTCGATCGTTTTTATATCGATTTTGAATTTTCTTAAGCTCTGGCTGCATGTGCTGCATTTTGATCATTGAGCGTGTTCCCTTAAGAGTTAAAGGCGTCAACAAAATCATCACAATAAAAGTCAACAAAATAATTGCGAAACCAAATGAAGGAATGAAGTCATAAAAAGCAGCCAGCATTGAAGCAAGCAGGTCAAAAAGCCAACTCATGAGGACACCTTTTCATGTAAATGAATTGCATTTTTATTTACTGCAGGTACTGGATCCCAACCATTACTTTTATTAAATGGATGACAACGAGAAAGTCGTTTAAGAATAAGTTTTGTTCCATGAACTGCCCCATGGCTTTCCAATGCATCAAGGGCATAATTCGAACAAGTAGGAATATATTTACAGGGAGTAGGTATTCCAGAAGATAAATGCTGATACAAACGAACAGATTTGTATAGAATTTTTGTCAAAAACCCCAGTTCAGAGGCACTTTTTCTAGATTCCATTTTTTTTCAATTCATTTATTACTTCATTAACTGCAGTATTCATTTCTAAAAAACTTTTCTTTTTAATATTTGGAAACACCCTTACCAAATAATTCCCTTTTGGAAAATCTGCGTCACTTTTATATATCTGAGACATAATTTCTCTTAACTGCCGCCGAATCTTGTTTCTAAAAACTGCAGAGCCGACATTTCGACTAATGGCATATCCAACAAAAACACTGTCTACATCTTCACTTTTTATTGAAGAAAGAAACTGCACTTGAATCGGGCCCCGTCTTACTCGTTGTCCATCGCGCTGAAGAACAAGAAAGTCTTTTCGTTTAACTAATGACTTAATCAAGCTGACAAACGGGCTCGACCTTTTTGACGACGGGATTTAATGATTGCCCGCCCAGCACGAGTTTGCATACGGTGACGAAAACCATGCTTACGCGCTCTTCTACGAGTATTCGGTTGATATGTACGTTTCATGTAACGACTCCTAAATTATTTAAGTGTCATAAGAGAAGGAGCACTTAAATATTAACTTTGTTCACTACTCATGATATTCAAAATAAATGCCTGATTTACTGTAGTGATATTAAAACTGTCATACAAAGACTACGGGAACCAGGCTTCACAACCACCTATTTATTAAAACAATGAAAAACACACATAGTTATCCACAGATAAAGATATTTAATTAGTAGCTTTTTCGCTGCAAGCAAAGGATTTTCGCGCGCGAAATTGAAAAATTACACCCAAGAAAAAACATACTCTGAACAGGTCATATAAGACAATAAATCCCCAATTGCGCGCGATGCTCCACAAGGTGTTACGTTGCCACGCTCAACTAAAGAAATTAAGGAACCCAATTTTCAACCATTTTTGGTTTAACTGTGTTTCCACAAGATGTTCCACAGTTGTGGAAAAGAATAGAGGAGTAGGTAATGGAAAATACAGCACAAACGCTATGGGATTCCTGTGCTGACACTATTCGTTCACAAGTATCTGACATCGTTTGGCAAATGAACTTTCACTCTGCTCAACCAACTGAGCTTTTAGATAATGAATTAATTCTTATTGTCCCAAGTGAAACAATAAAAGAAAGAATTGAAGGCCGATACCGAGAAATAGTTCAAGATGCACTTTCTGAAGCAGCAAATGATGGATTACTACTACGAATTGAAGTTTCAAACGACGAAGATCTTTTAAAACAATCTGACGAAGACGAAATCATAATTAAAAATATCGATTCAGAAATAGAAACTCCTCAGGTAAAAACACAAGGTGAAGAAAAACAAAAAGTTAATAATGATCTGTACGGTCTACGCCTAACTTTTGATGATTTTGTTGTTGGTACATCAAACAGATTTGCAACTGCAGCAGCACAAGCTGTAGCCGCAACTCCAGCTAGAAGTTATAACCCTTTGTTTATTTATGGAGATGCTGGATTAGGTAAAACACACCTACTTCATGCAATCGCAAATTACGTTCGTGATCATTATCCAACACATCGAGTTAGGTATGTTTCCCTCGAAGTGTTTATGAATCAATTTGTTGAAGCAATTAGAAATAAAACACAAGCTCAATTTAAACAGCACTATAGAGAAATTGATGTTCTTCTTATTGATGACATTCAATTCATGGAAGGAAAAGAAGGATTACAAGAAGAATTCTTTCATACTTTTAATAGTCTTCATCAAGGAGGAGGCCAAATAGTCCTCTCTAGTGATCGTCCACCTGATGCAATAACCACTTTAGAAGATCGTTTAAAAAGCCGTTTTAAAATGGGGTTGATTACCGACATTCAACCACCAGATGTTGAAACACGTCTCGCTATTCTTCGTAAAAAAGCTGAAGACACTCCTGGAAATTTTGAAATTTCTCCTGAAGTACTCCTTTTTATTGCAGAAAACATTACTGACAACATTCGTGAACTTGAAGGAGCGCTTACCCGTGTTACTGCCTATGCAAATTTAGATCAAGTTCCAATAACTGAATCTCTAGCAAAAACCATTCTTCAAGACTTAATTAACTCAAACCAACCATTACCTGTTACACCAGAAGTTATTTTGTCTAAAACAGCAGAAATGTATGGATTTTCAATTGATGAATTAATTGGTGGAAGCAGAAGAAGACCATTAGTAACAGCTCGACAAATTGCAATGTACATTTTTAGAGAATTAACCGAATTAAGTTATCCAGCTATTGCCAAAGAGTTTGGAGGAAGAGATCATACAACTGTGATACATGCTGTCGACAAAATCAGTCAATTAATGGCTGAAAGAAGAGAAATTTACGACCAGGTTACTGCACTAACAACTGCCGTTAAATCTCAAAATTAATTTGTGGAAAAAGAAAGCGCTTTCCACAAACAAATAAATTTTTCCTCTCTTCTTGTGGACATCCGTGGATAAGTAAAGAATTTAAAAACAACCAATGAACAGCACAAATAAGCACTCATCCACAATCCACAAGCCTTATTATTACTTTTACTTAATTAAATATTTATTTGAAAGCAACTACTTGTGAAATTTACTTGTGAAAAAGATGTACTAGACCAAGCATTTTCAATTGCTGGCCGCGCAGCTGCTACAAGAAGCGGATCTCTGCAAGTTCTTTCAGGACTACATCTCGAACTGAAAAAAAATAATTTATCAATTACTGGCAGTGATATTGATTTAACAATTCAGGTATCAGTTGATGTTGGTGGAAAAGAAAATGGAAAAACTGTTTTACCAGCAAAACTTGCAGCAGATATTATGAGAGCTCTTCCCAGCGGCCAAGTTCAAGTAGAAATGAATGATGACGGAGTAACTGTTTCATCTGGGCGCAGCAATTTCAATTTAAGAACAATGTCTGTTGAAGAATTTCCACAAATTGAAATAGCAGAAGGAAATAAAGTCACACTTAATTCTGCTGGTGTTGAACAAGCATTAGGTCAAGTAGTTACAGCTGCGAGCGGAGATGATTCTCGACCAATTCTTACTGGCGTTATGTTGGCTGCAGAAAATGATGGCCTTCGATTTGTAGCAACAGATTCTTATCGGTTAGCAGTCAGAGATCTTCCTGGTACCTCTGTTTTATCTACCGATCAAACAGTTCTTGTTCCATCACGAACTCTTGAAGCTCTTGAAAAACTTTTATCAACATCAGATGAATTGACTATTTCTTTAGGTGAAAGACAAGCAACTTTTTATGTAAATAATGTCCAAATTACTACCACACTTATTACTGGAGAATTTCCAAATTATCGAGGACTTATTCCAGATAACCATCCAAATAATTTAGTAGTTGACAAAGAAATATTTCTCAACGCATTAAAACGAGTTCGACTTCTAGCACAAGAAAACACCCCTGTTCGTCTATCAATGACAGCTGAATCCGTTGAATTAATTGCTATTACACAAGATGTTGGACAAGCTACTGAAACAATTGACGCAGAATACACAGGAGAAGATCTAGTAGTTGCATTTAATCCAACGTATTTAATAGAAGGATTTGAAGTATCAACCGGGGACGAAATTCGTCTTGAAACCATCGACTCACTTAAACCCGCAGTAATTAGAAGTGTCGATAATGATGAATTTCTTTACCTTCTTATGCCTGTTCGCGTTTCTTGATTTAACATGCCGGTACAGCGGCTTTGGCTCACAGATTTTCGCAACTATCAATCTCTTGATATTTCCTTGCCAGATGGCTTAACGGTAATTATTGGAAATAATGGACAAGGAAAAACAAATCTTTTAGAAAGTATTTCTTGGTTATCTAAAGGATCGTCCTTTCGAGGTTCGCCAACAGAAGCACTAGTAAGAAACGGAAAAGAAAAAACCATAATTCGAGCAGAAGTATCTGCTCATAATCGAAAAGTGCTTTTAGAAGCTGAATTAAATATTAATGGGAAAAATCGAATTCTTATAAATAGTAATAAAGCAAAGCGAGTACGTGACCTTCTTGGATATTTTCAAACAACACTTTTTTCACCTGATGATCTTGAACTAATTAAAAGTGGACCAACGACGAGAAGAAAATATCTTGATGAATTACTTGTTGATAGTCATCCCAAAAACTATGAACTAATTACTGATTTAGAAAAAGTTCTTCGCCAAAGAAACACTCTTTTAAAACAGTCAAAAGGAGTGCTTTCTTCTGAAATTTTAAGCACGTTATTAGTTTGGGATACAAAGTTAATTCAGCTCGGAGAAAGATTATCTGACGCCCGCAAACACTTGATTGAAACTCTTAATAACCCATTTGCTGAAACTATGTTTGCTCTACAAGGAAAAGAAAGTAAAACAGAATTGAAATATATTTCTTCCTGGGAAGGAAAATCTCTAGCAGAAGCACTTGAAGATGTTAGAGAAACAGATCTTCGACGAGGAATTACTACTATCGGCCCTCATAGAGATGATCTCTTAATAACGCTAAACAACATGCCTTCTCGCACACATGCATCCCAAGGAGAACAACGGTCATTAGCTCTTGCTCTTCGATTAGCAGGACACCAAATAATTACCGAAAAAATAAACCTAAACCCAGTTATTTTATTAGATGACGTTTTTTCAGAACTTGATGAAAAAAGATCAAAAAAACTTATTGAAATACTTCCAAACTGTCAGACACTAATTTCTTCAGCTGGAGAACTTCCAAATGGAATTAACTCTCCGTCTGTTTTGCGAATTTTAGAAGGAGAGGTTGTGATTTAATGAGCGATAATCAAGATCCAACACTTTTAAAAGCAAGTCTTGAAAAATTGATGAAAAGCATCGGAGCCCCAGATATTGATTCAACAACTAATCTTCTCGAAATTTGGCCAGAACTAATTGGTGAAGAATTGTCTCTAAAAATATCTTTAGTTGCATTAAATGGCTCAACTCTTGTTGTTCATGTAAATGATCCAGCTTGGTCTAGTCAAATTTCTTGGTTAGAAACTCAAATCTTGGAACGAATCGACGAAAAAATTGGAAAAAATGTGGTTACTGCCGTAAAAGCAAAGACAATAATTCCAAAGAAAACTGACTAAATTTTTCTAATCAAAAATATTTAGATTCACCTATGAATTGACACAGTTCAAATCCAGTTAGATGCTAGAATAATTCTGTTGTTTTATTGCCCTCTGACCTGCAGTTTTTCCACTTTGAATGTGATAAAAAAATGAGAATTTTTCATCTAAAAATTACTTGGAATATGTACTGCACAAAGTATAAAAATGGCAACAACTGATACTTCATACAGCGCAGCGGATATTACCGTTTTAGAAGGGCTTGAAGCGGTAAGAAAGCGGCCTGGTATGTATATCGGTTCTACCGGTCCTACTGGTCTTCATCACTTGATATGGGAAGTAGTTGATAATTCAGTTGATGAAGCAATGGCGGGCCATTGCTCAAAAATTATTGTCACACTTTTAAAAGATGGTGGTTGCCAAGTAGTTGATGATGGGAGAGGAATTCCTGTTGGAAAACATCATCAATATGAAGACCTTTCTGCTGCTGAAGTAGTTCTTACAGTACTTCACGCCGGTGGAAAATTTGGTGGCGATGGATACAAAGTTTCAGGTGGTCTACATGGCGTCGGTATTTCTGTTGTAAATGCTCTTTCCTCAAAAGTTGAAGTTGAAATTGATCGTGATGGAAGACGTCATGCAATGTCTTTTCAAAATGGGGGAGAACCAAACGAAAAACTTTCAGATATTGGTGAAGCTCCTGAAAATCGAACTGGTACCACTGTCCGATTTTGGCCAGACCCAGAGATTTTTGACGAAGTTAAATTTCGTTTCCAAACATTAATTGAACGCCTTCAAATGATGGCCTTTTTGAATAAAAACTTAACAATTGAAATTTATGACGAAAGAGAAACCAAAGTAAAAGAAAAAGTTTTTTGTTACGAAGGTGGAATACGCGATTTCGTTTCTCATGTTAATTCTTCAAAAGAAGCATTATTTGAGGACATAGGTTATTTTGAACAACAAGATGAAGGCAATGAAGTAGAAATCGCTTTTCAATGGAATACAGGATTTAATGCGGACGGCTTACACTCTTTTGCCAACGGAATAAACACCATCGAAGGCGGAATGCATGAAGAAGGCTTTCGAACCGCTCTTACAGGTGTCCTTAATCGTTATGCAAAGTCAAAAGGATTAATTAAAGACAAAGATGACAATCTTCAAGGAGAAGATATTCGTGAAGGAATGACAACAATAATTAGTGTTCGTTTATCCGAACCTCAATTTGAAGGTCAAACTAAATCAAAACTTGGAAATGTTGAAATAAGGTCGTTAGTTCAAAAAGCTACAAACGAACGATTAGGAGAATGGCTTGAAGAACATCCAGCGGAAGCAAAATTAATTCTTCAAAAATCATTAAATGCGCAGCGAGCTCGAATTGCTGCTCAAGATGCACGCAAATCAGCACGAAGAAAATCTGCTCTTGACGGAGCTGGAATGCCAGACAAACTAAAAGATTGCTCCTCTCAAAACCCGGAAGAATCAGAGTTGTTCATTGTTGAAGGAGATTCTGCAGGAGGTTCTGCAGTTCAAGCACGAGACCCCAGAACTATGGCCATTCTTCCAATTCGAGGAAAAATTCTTAATGTTGAACGGTCGCGCCTCGACAAAATGCTTAAAAACAATGAAGTTCAAACACTTATACAAGCAATTGGCGCTGGATTTGGAGACGAATTTGATATAGAAAAAATTCGTTATCACAAAATTATTCTTCTCGCAGATGCTGATGTTGATGGAAGCCACATTCGAACACTCTTGTTAACATTTTTCTTCCGTCAAATGCGACCCCTTGTTGAAGCAGGACATATTTATGTTGCTCAACCCCCATTATTTTCTACTGTTGTAGGGAAAGAAAAAATTTATCTTAAAGATGAGCATGCAAAAGACTCATTTTTGAAAGAAAATCCAAAACACAAAAAAGAATTCCAACGACTCAAAGGCCTTGGAGAAATGGATTTTGATGAATTGAAATCCACAACAATGGACCCAACTCAACGGAGTTTGTTGAAAGTATCTGTACAAATGAGCAGTGTCGCTGATGAAGTTTTCTCCACACTTATGGGAGAAGACGTTGAGAGTAGAAAAAAATTCATACAAACAAATGCACAAGACGTTCGATTTTTAGATATTTAAGAAAATTATGAATGAAACAACTGAAATAGAACTTTCTGGGTCAATTGAACCAATTGAAATTCAGGAAGAAATGGAGCAATCCTTTTTAGATTACGCCATGTCAGTCATTGTTTCACGAGCTTTGCCGGATGCTCGTGATGGATTAAAACCAGTTCATCGAAGGATTTTATGGGGAATGTATGACCTTGGAGCTCGCCCCGATCGCCCAACAATGAAATCTGCTCGTGTTACTGGGGAGGTCATGGGCAAATATCATCCTCATGGTGATGCGGCTATATATGCAGCGTTAGTTCGAATGGCACAAGATTTCAGTCTCCGTCATCCCGTAATTCATCCAAAAGGAAATTTTGGTTATTCTCCTGACGATTCTGCAGCTGCTCCTCGATATACCGAATGTCGACTTGGCGCTATTGCAATGACACTTCTAGATGGGATTGAAGAAGACACGGTTGATTTCATTGATAACTATTCGGGAGAATTTAGTGAACCAGAAGTTTTGCCAGCAAGGTTTCCTAATTTATTAGTAAACGGGTCACAGGGAATTGCAGTTGGTATGGCAACAAATATTCCTACTCATAATTTAGGTGAAGTTATCAATGCCACAATCCATTTAATTGATAATCCAGAAGCAACACCTGATGACTTAATGGATTTTATTCCAGGACCAGACTTCCCGACAGGGGCGCTTATTTTAGGTCGTTCAGGAATAGTAGATGCTTATAGAACTGGTCGGGGAAGCATTCGGATGCGAGCTCGCACTGATATCGAAGAAGGAAACAAAACAAGCCGCATTGTTATAACTGAACTCCCTTATCAAGTGAGCCCTAATCAAGTCATGACCAAAATTCGTGACCTTGTAGACAGCAAAGAACTTGATGGGATAGCTGATATTAATGATGAATCAGCTCAAGGAGAAACTCGCATTGTTATCAAATTAAAGCGCGACGCCCCTTCTTTAGTTATCTTGAACAATCTCTATAAACGAACCCCATTACAAACAACATTTTCAGTAAATTCAGTAGCTCTCGTTGATGGAGTACCAAGGCTTCTAAATCTTAGAGAAATGATTGATTCATACATCAATCATCAAATTGAAGTTGTTCGTAGACGCTCACAACATCGTCTTGATAAAGCCCACTCAGAAGCGCATATAAACGAAGGATTAATAAAAGCACTCGATCATATTGATGAAATCATTTCACTAATTAAAGCTTCTGAAGATCGAGCGACCGCACGTGAAGCGTTAATGGCTAAAAAATATAGTTTTAGCGAAATTCAAGCAAACCATATTCTTGATATGCAGTTAGTTCGACTTACCCGATTAGGAAGATCAACTCTAGAAAACCGTTTAGAGGAATTGAAAAAAATAATTCAAGAACTTGAAGAAATTCTTGGAAATGATGAGCGGTTAAGGGCTGTTATTAAAGATGAATTAAAAGTTATTCAAGATAATCATGCGACTGAACGAAAAAGTGAAATGGTTCATGATCCAGGTGAACTTGATGTTGAAGATTTGATTGATGACGAAGATCAAATCTTCACTATGAGTGCTGGCGGGTACGTGAAACTTATGTCCGCTGATGAATTTCGAACTCAAGGAAGAGGCGGACGAGGAGTTGCTGGAGCACGACTTAAAGATGAAGACGTAGTAACTCATTTATTACACACTTCAGCGCATGCGTATCTCTTATTTTTCTCAACACGCGGAAAGGTTTACCGATTAAAAGCCCACCAAGTTCCTACAGCTAGCCGAACTGCTCGGGGAACAGCAATAGTTAACCTTTTACCACTACAACCTGATGAAAGCATTCAAGCAGTAATCGATACTAGAGATTATGAAACACATAGATATCTATTCTTTGCGACAAGATCCGGACGAGTAAAAAAGACACAATTCACTGCTTATGATTCCTCACTTAAAGCAGGCCTAATCGCAATAAATCTCAATGATGATGACGAATTAGTGGATGTAATGGCAACTAATGGGGAGGATGATCTTTTATTGGTTGCGCGATCCGGTCAAACACTAAGAATTTCTGAAAAAGATGTAAGACCAATGGGACGCTCAGCAGCTGGAGTAAAAGGTATGAAGTTCAGAGAGAATGATGAACTTTTATCTTGTGCTGTTGTTGATCCTGAAGCAACGGTCTTGCATTTAACAACTGAAGGGTTTGGCAAAAGAACACCATTAAGTGAATTTTCAACTAAAGGACGCGCAGGACTTGGTGTACGAGGAATTCAAATTACTGATGAACGAGGCGAAGTTGCAGGAGCGACAGTAGTCAACGATGGTGATCATATTTTTGCAGTCACTTCAGGCGGAGTAATTATTCGCATGAGCGTCGATGACATTTCAATTCAAGGACGCAGCGCTACTGGAGTTCGTGTAATGACCCCAGACGAAAATCAACATGTGGTGGCTTTATCAAGAGTCCCTATCAGTGAATTTGATGAAGAAGAATAATTTTTAAAATTTTTTATAAATTTTATTTGAACCTGTCAGATTTGTATTTCTAATTCATCTCCTTTGTGAGAGTTTCGAAAACCGAAACCAAAAATAAAGGAGAAAGAAATGAAAAAAATAAGCAAAAGTATTGCAGCAATCGCTGTAATTTTCGGGTCACTTGTAGTTGGTGGAAATGCAGCACTTGCAATATCACTACCTCCAGCCCCAATTGATCCAGTCGTAATACCTGAAGTTGATGGTCCAGACTTTGATATAGATGTTTCATCTGGTCCAGGATCGTTTGACGTAAGTTTGACACCTGATCTTGACACTCACTGTGAAGATGAAGATGGAGTTTCTTATTTTGTAGTTGAAAACAATTTAAGCGATTCGGGCATTATCCCAGCAAATCGTTGGGTAGCTATTCATCTAGAAGTAAATGGTGAAGATTTAGGTTGGGCTCCAGTCGGATTAGATTATCCAGTCTTCCTTGAAATGGAAAAAGGCGATATCGCTGATTGGGATTTTATTGCAGCTCCGGGTGATCATGAATTAACTGTCTCTCTATGGTTAACTGCTAAAGAGTTAGATGGGGCAGATGTTGATGGTGTCGATGGCCCAGATGCAGCAGCAAAATTTGTTGATATTAATAGTCCACATTTTGAAAAAACTGTAAGTGTTGACTGCTCATCAGATGATCCAGTTGAAACAACTGAGGACACTCCTGAGGAAACAACTGAGGACACTCCTGAGGAAGTAACTGAAGATACTCCTGAAGAAGTAACTGAGGACACTCCTGAAGAAACAGAAGTTGACGACCCAATTGAAGGTTCCCCTCTCTTCACTGGTTAATTTAACTTCGCTTCAACAAAAATGCCGGCAGCAAGACTGCCGGCATTTTTATTTTTGTAACACGAATCTAAACCCAGTGAAATGTTGAGCGACTCCGTCAAAGCACTCCTTCCCTCTAGACTCTATTTTGTGACAGATGAATTTCAGCCAGATGAAAAAGAAAATCCAGTGGATTCAGATCAAGAAACTAATGACTTAGCTGGAGCCGAAACTACAGGCGCGCGGTTAGAAGATCTATTTCAAAGCGGCAACGAAGAAAATAGTTCAACCACATCTGAATCACACCTAACACAAAGCAATGATTTTGACGATGAAACTTCTTCAAGTTTTATTTCAGGCTTATTTAGAAACAAAGCAAATAAAGAGGTTGAAGAAACTGAGGAAAAACAAAAAAGCGGTTTTCGAGTTCGCCGTGTTCGTCGATTAGTTAGACATATAGAACCTTGGTCGGTTCTAAAAATAGGTTTAGTTTTTTATCTCTGTGTTTGGGGTATGTCAGTTATTGCTTTTTCAATGATTTGGGGAGCGGCTAGTGATGCAGGAACCATTGACAAATTTGAAAGCTTTATCGAACAACTTTTTGCCTTAGAGACATTTGAATTCAACGCCGAACAAATATTCAGAATTTTTATTTTAGGTGGATTAGTTATGGTGGTTGGCGGCACTGCAATAACTGTCGTACTTGTAGTTGTATTTAATCTCATTAGTGATTTGATGGGGGGAATACGAGTTACCGTTATTGAAGAAGAGACAGCTATTAGAAGAAGAAAAAAACCTTTAAGCGAAAGAATCACGCTAAGAAATAGGGAATAACGCATAAAAGAATTTATATAGAAGTATTTTTAAGTAGCACCTTGTTCGTAATACAGATACCGTCTTGAAACTGCGGGGCTATAGCTCAGTTGGTTAGAGCGCACCCCTGATAAGGGTGAGGTCGCTGGTTCAACTCCAGCTAGCCCCACAACATCCGCAAACAAATAAAGACCATTTTATTTATACGCTGTAGCTACGTCGTTTAAAGGATAAAAATTATGATGCGGACTATTAAAGGAGCTTTAGAGTCTGTTCTAGCTGCTGCTGCTGTAGCTGGAGTTTTCCGCATTCTTGGAATTGATCGAACTAAAAGGCAATCTGGGGGATGGCGTCGCGTTGAAGGACCTGATCTCCGCTAATGCGAGTAGCAGTTTTAGGAGCTGGAGCAGTAGGAGCTCGAATAGCCCGTCAACTTTTATCGGGAACAAAAGTTACTCAAATTGTTTTGAGAGACACAGATGCCGATCGGTTAGCACAGGTTTCAAAATCACTTGGAGAGCGAGTGATTATTGAACATTCACCTTTTAATTCACAAATTGATGCTGAAGTAATAGTTGTAGCCACACCAAGCGGAACACAAATGCCTTCTGTGATTGAAGCAATTGAAACTAAACGGCCAGTAATTTCAACTAGCGATAGTCTTGCTGAAACAGTTGCGTTACTTAAATTTGCTAGTCAAGCAAAGGAAAACAATACACCAGTTGTTTTAGGAGCAGGATTTGCTCCAGGTCTTACTTGTGTTCTTGCAGCACACGGGATGTCATGGTTAGATACAGTTGAAGAAATTCATGTATCAAAAGTCGGTACCGGTGGCCCCGCTTGCGCTCTTGTCCATCATCGTGCCTTAAGTAGAATTTCTTACGATTGGCGTCACAACAGTTGGGCACGCAGACCTGGTGGTTCAGGACGTTCACTATGTTGGTTTCCTGAACCTATTGGACCACAAGATTGTTATCGGGCAGCTCTTCCGAGTCCAGTTCTTCTTCACCATGCTTTTCCTGAAGTTTCATGGATTACTGCTCGTGTATCAGCAACACTAAGAGATCGATTAACTGCAGTTTTACCAATGCTAAGCCCACCACATTCTGAAGGAGGGCTCGGTGCTGTCAGAGTTGAATTACATGGACAAAAAAATAACTCTCATGAGGTCGTCGTATTGGGTGCTACAGAACGGCCCGCAGTAGCGGCGGCAACAGTTGCCGCATTGTCGACAGAATATGTGATTAATGAGAAATTAAAATTTCGTGGAATGGCGGGGCTATCAGAAATTTTTGACCCAATTTATTTTTTACATGGCCTTGAAAAACGTGGGTTAAGAATTGAAATTTTTGAAGGCGATAATGTAAATGCTTAGAAAAGAAAAATGCTTAGCCCTCGGGTTTTTCTTATTGCTAATTGGATGCTCTGGAAATCAAAACGAAATTATCAATACACAGCCGGTATCTGAAACTACTTCAATTACTTCAACTACGACGACAATTGATTTAGACAATATTGATGGTGTGGAATATTTAACAATTACTTCTAGAAGCCACACCGAGGAAGACCTTGATTATCCAACCACACCACCAGCAGGCGGTGACCATTTAGGGATATGGCATAACTGCGGAAAATATCTTGTTGAACTTTTAGATGAAGCTGCGGTTCACACTCTTGAGCATGGAGTTGTTTGGATAACTTATCTTCCTGACATTGCGCCAAGAGAAATAGAAAAATTAGACGAGCTTTTAAAAGGTAATCAAAGATTTTTAATGTCTCCATACACAGATCAGCCTGCACCAATTGTTCTTACTTCCTGGGGAAGACGGTTAGAAATCGAAAACGCTGATGATCCACGAATATTGGCTTTTATTGAAGCGTTTACTGATAGCCCTTCTTCTCCGGAGCCTGGAGTTACTTGTAATGGAGGGATAGGTATACCGCCCGGTGATGCTTTTACTCCAAATACAAATTCAGGAGTTCAACATGGAGATGATGGAAGTATAGAGATTGGGATTCGTAGCCAAAGCATTTCCACCACTGGCAGTGAAAGCACCTGAGAAGTCACTAAAAATTCCTCCAGCTTCAGGAAAGATTGTGAGCATTGGTGCAACATCCCAGTGGTTCACAATTGGGTCAATCATTGCATCAGCTCGTCCCGTTGCTACTAAAACATATCCATAAGCGTCACCCCAAGTTCTAATAACTGCACCATTTTGAACAAACTGATTCAAAATTTCAGTAGAAGGCCAATAATCAACTCCGCTGGTTACTATGCATGATCCATCAAGAGTTGCACTTTCAGAGACCTGAGTTAGTTCATCGTTGAAATAACATCCTCGCCCCCGTCCTGCAAAAATACATTCGCCAAGTGCAGGAATATTAATAACCCCTATGGCAGGACCATATTCATCTTCCATTGAAATTAAATTTCCGTAAAGAGGAACCCCATGAATAAATGACATTGTTCCATCAATTGGATCAAGCACCCAAGAACGTTCTGATGTGCCAATTAAATCGGACTCTTCTTCCCCTTTAATTGTGTCATTCGGAAAAGATTCATGAATGAGCGTACGCATCAGACGCTCAGCGCCTCGATCCGCTTCAGTAACTGGAGTTCCATCTCCCTTTCCCTCAACAACAAGATCAGTATTTTTGAAATAGTTAAGGGTTAACTCGCCAGCTTCTTTAGCAGTATTTACTGCAAAGGTAAGAAGATCAAGATCAACAGGAGGGGTATTTTTTTTCATGTTCTTATCTTAAACCTGAGATACCGGTAAAGACCTTATAGTTAATTGGTGCTCAAAAGAATAATCGGAATAACAGTAATTTTTGTTTCAAGTTTGAGTTGTTCAACAGGAGAAGCAATTCAGCAATCTAGTTTTACTACGTCAACCACATCAACTACGTCAACCACATCAACTACGTCAACCACATCAACTACGTCAACCACATCAACAATTCCTTCGGGCCCAGTTTCGTTATCTGAGGGGAGACCAGAGGCAACTGGACTTAATGCCCCTGATCCAGAAATAGTTGTTTCCGGAGATACATATTTCCTCTTTGCAACTAACGGGTGGACTGGAAAAGGATTTTATAATGTCCCAGTTTGGAAGTCTCAAGATTTAGAAAATTGGGAGTGGGCCGGTGACGCTCTTCCAAAAGTTGGAGCATGGGCTGATGCATTGTTTACATGGGCTCCTGGTGTCCTAGAAACAGATAATGGGTGGGTCCTTTACTACACAGCTCGGGTTAAAGGAACAACGGATAATCCTGATTTTCCTGCTGGCGAACAATGCATAGGTGTAGCTACATCGGATAAGCCTCAGGGACCTTATGTTGATCGAAATGATGAACCATTTATTTGTCAACATTCTCTTGGCGGCTCAATAGATCCATCGCCATTTATTGACAAAGACGGGACTTTTTGGCTTTTATGGAAATCAGATGCAAACGCCCCACATGTAAATGTTGAAGTAGAGATTTTTTCCCAAGAATTAGATCGTGAAGGCATCACATTACTTGGTGAAGCTGTACCTATTTTTGGAGCGAATGTAACAGGAAGTCGGATTATTGAAAATCCAGACATGCTTTATTTTAGAGAAGATTTGTATCTAGTTTTTTCTGCTGGCTGGTGGGAAGACGAAACCTACAGCATCGGAGCGGCCTTATGCAGCGCTGTTCAAGACCCATGTGATTTAGTTGACTTCAATGCAGGGAGCGGAACGTATTTAAATCGACCAATTGTTGGCCCTGGGGGAGCGAGCGTTATTGATAATGGTCAAGAAATACTTGTAGTTTTTCATGCTTGGGTTGGTGGCACTGCAGGTAACGGCGGCACTCGACGAGCTGTAGTTGTTACTGCAGAACAATTAGTAAAACTCGTAAATTAATTTGAAAGTGTTAGATTTCTCTACTTTTTCCATCACTTAAACATCTGGTTTTAAACCAGAAAGTTTAAGGAGATCGGTAATGAGACAAAAATACAACATGATCATCAGCCGATTCGATCGGTTTAGTGATCAATCATGTGGCATGATTTAGGTCTATGCGCACTGATACAGAATTGGCAGCAGCCCTCGCAGAAGGTGACTCGGCTGCCCTCGCTGATATCTACGATAGATACGCAGACCATCTACACAATTTTTGCTACGGAGTTTGCCGTAATCCCGAACAAGCAGCAGATGCGACGCAGCAAACGTTTCTTTTGGCGTTCGAAAGAATCGGGCAGTTGCGCGATCCCTCTCGCCTTAAATCATGGTTATTTGCTATCGCAAGGAACGAAGTCATGAAAGGATTTCGTGATACGTCCCGGACCCGCCCAGTGGATGACGATGCAGTACTTGAAACTGCAACTAGTTCAGATTCTGTTGAACAAGATTTTGAAACTTCAGAACTTCAAAACCTAGTTTGGGAAGCTGCTGCCGGACTTGATGAACGCGACCGGCTCTTATTAGAACTTAATGTTCGATCTGGCCTTGATGGCGCAGAATTAGCTGCTGCTATTGGTGTTGATGCAGATCATGGCTATGTCCTAGCAAAGAGGATGAGAGAAAGAGTCGAAAAATCTTTGGGAGCATTAGTGGTAGCTCGCCAAGCACGCACTATGTGTTCGGATTTAGAACGGCTTTTATCTGATTGGGATGGAAATTTTTCTATCCCAATTCGCAAACGAGTAAGTAGACATTTAACCCAATGTGATGAATGTGAAGAACGACGACGGAAACTTGTATCACCAATTGCACTTTATGGAGCAGCACCAGTATTAGCTGCCCCATTAGGGCTTAAAGACACAATCCTGGATGCAGTTGGATCATTTGTACAAACCGCTGAAGCTTCTGAATATAAATGGGACAAAGACGGCTTTCCCGAACCTCTTGAATCGCACTGGTTAGACGAAGAGGAAGTAGACAATTTAAATAAAGAACATCTTCCGTCTTCTCGTAAACGGTTACGGCGATTCGGATTTTATGCATTCCTTGTTGGAGGCGTAGTTACTTTAAGCGTTGTACTCACTGCTGGAGGAGGAGAAGGCCCAATTCTTACTCCTGAAAAACTAAATGAAACAGAGTCATCTGCAATATCTATACAAGAAGATTCTGAAGAAACTAGCGCTTCTCTCGATACTGCAACAGCCACTCCTACAACTGTGGCGCCTGTCGAAACAACAACGACGACTGTGGCGCCTGTTGAAACAACGACGACGACTGTGGCGCCTGTTGAAACAACAACAACTACTACTACAACTCAAGCTCCAGATTCTGGAGATGCACCTGATGCACCAACGCTAGTTGCGTTGGCTTTATGGGATGGACTCATTGGAATTGATTGGAGAGAACCTACATATGGAGGAACAGCTCCTATTACAGATTTTGTCATTCAATTTAGATCAGGAAATGCCGGAAGGTGGATAACGGCAAATGATGGTATTTCTACAGAAACTTTTGGATTGGTTTCAGATTTAACAAATGGTACGGAATATTTCTTTCGTGTTGCTGCTGTGAATAGTGTGGGTACTGGCGCATGGTCAAACGTTTTATCAGATACCCCGTATGACTTTGATCCCTACAATTTTGATGCAAATGGGAATCAAGGAACACGTTGGCTTTATTGGAATAAACCTAACTTTCCAGATACTCCAGGAAACACTTTTTATCAACTTGGAGTTTTAGTAAATGGCACGGGGAATGTTCAAACAACAAACAAGAGTACTTCAACAGCGGGCTGGAATACATTTAGTGAAAGTTTGATGGTAAATAAAGACTCCCATGAATCCGGAATGATTAATTGCAATGACTCATATGACTTTTATATTCGAGTAATTAACACCGATTTCTTCGGAACGACGGTTGTTACAGATTGGGTTACCAGCAATGAATGGATGAATTATTCGTACAG
>Ga0207993_1000081_pt1 | contig 38589 bp, 29 predicted proteins | sample ETN01SmetaG_2_FD_185791 | JGI IMG/M metagenome (GOLD analysis project Ga0207993, IMG submission 185791) | Marine microbial and viral communities from oxygen minimum zone, Eastern Pacific Ocean - ETNP2014F12-01SV265 (SPAdes) (version 2) | ecosystem: Environmental > Aquatic > Marine > Oceanic ...
AAAAAAATATTATATTTATTCAAATTTCTTCTCCATTATTTTTAGCTTAAGTAATTAAATAATTATTTCATTGTTTTCCAAATTCATTTGGACCAAAGTCATCAACAGATAATATCTCAGAAACCCTATGATAAAGATCTGTCATTTTTTTTATTTCATCACTTTTTAAAATTCCATGCAGCTCAGCTTGCTCTATTTGATGACCTAAATAGTTGCTCGTTATGATGCCATCTTTTTTGGCTTGTTGAAGCTTAGCTTCAATTAGGATAGTTTCCTCTGAAAGTTCAAGTGCTTCCTGAAGCAACCCTAAAGGATTATTCTGTCCCTTTGATGTATATGCAGTTTCGCTTAAACGCTCTCGGCTTTCACCAACTGATGTTATTATTCGCGCAACTTTAGTTGTAAGACCATCCGCAGGGGGGGAATAGGAGCGTCCTCTCGGAAATATGATTAACCTCAGGAAACGAGCAAGTATTTTATTTGGCATATTTATTAAAAAATTATGCAACTGTTCTTGAGCTTCATACATCAAAGTTCTAACAGACCATTCTACAAGTGGTAAGTCGTCAGATTTGCAACCCTGGTTTTCATAATGTTTCAATACTGTAGAGGCAAGATAGAGTGAGCTTAGAACATCACCTAATCTTGCAGACAACAGCTCTTTTTTCTTTAACTCACCGCCCAATGAGAGCATGGCAAAATCTGATGCAACTGCAAATGCCGCACTGTATCTATTGATGTGCTGGTAATATCGTTTTGTTATCGTGTTTACAGGCGATTTACTGTATTTTGATTTAGTTATTGCAAGGATCAAAGATCGAGTAATGTTGCTGATTGCATAACCTATGTGACCGAATAATGCTTTATCGAATTTTTTTAATCCGTCTTGACCTTCCTCGTTTGCCGCCTCTAATTCGCTTAGAACAAAAGGGTGGCATCTTATTGCACCTTGCCCAAAGATGATTAAGCTTCTAGTAAGAATATTCGCGCCTTCAACAGTGATGGCAATGGGTGTAGCCATATAGCTTCTTCCCATATAATTCTTTGGCCCCATCATAATTGCTTTCCCGCCATGGACATCCATTGCATCGTTAGCAATTTTTCGGCCTAACTCTGTGCAATGATATTTTAGGATAGCAGAAGGCACAGCAGGTTTTTCACCATGATCAATTGCTCCAGAGGTTACTGAAACCGTTGAGTTCATGATATAGGTATAACCGGCAATTCTAGCGAGCGATTCTTTTATCCCATCAAATTGTGAGATAGGCAAGTTAAACTGTTTTCTTAACTTCGCATAGGCTCCAGTTGCATATGATGCAGCTTGCCCACCTCCGGTCGCTGTCGAAGGAAGTGTAATGGCCCTTCCCACTGACAGACATTCAACAAGCATTTTCCAACCTTTTCCTGCCATTTTTTTCCCGCCGATAATAAAGTCAATGGGAACAAAAACATCATTACCTGAAGTTGGTCCATTCTGAAATGGAACATTCATTGGAAGGTGACGTCTCCCTATTGTGACTCCATCTAAATTGGTTGGTATTAACGCTGCAGTGATACCATAATCTTCAACTTCGCCGATTAATTTTTCTGGATCATAAAGCTTGAAAGCTAATCCCAGTATTGTGGCGACTGGAGCCAGAGTTATATATCTTTTGTTCCAATTGAGCTTGATGCCAATTATTTCTTCACCATTCCAAGTGCCTTTACAGATAATCCCTGAGTCAATTATTGAAGATGCATCCGAACCAGCCTCAGTTGATGTTAAGGCGAAACAGGGTATCTCGTCTCCACTGGCCAGCCTCGGCAGATAATGATTTTTTTGTTCTTCTGAGCCATAGTGAAGAAGCAGTTCAGCTGGACCCAATGAATTAGGGACTCCAACTGTTGAAGAGGCTACAGCGTTTCTGCTAGCAATTTTAGCGGTAACCATTGCATTAGCATACGAAGAAAATTCTAGACCTCCATATTTCTTCGGTATGATCATTGCAAAAAACTTTTCACTTTTAAAAAATTTCCATATTTCCTCGGGTAAATCACCTCTGTGATGCGAAATTTCCCAATCATTGAGCATTTCACATAACTTTTCACATGGGCCATCTAAAAACTTCTTTTCATCTGGAGACAATTCGGGTTGCGGCATTGTCATGAGGACGTCCCAGTTTGGCATGCCAGAAAAAAGCTCACCTTCCCACCAAACACCTCCTGCTTCGAGTGCCTCCTTTTCTGTTTTTGACATTTTTGGAACCATTCTTTTATAGACATTCAGTAATGGTTTCGAGAGTCTGGAGCGTCTTAAAGGCACCATATTAATTAGTATAAGAATAAGCACTACAGACCACAGGAAAACACTCATCACAATTCCCGCTTTTCCAAAAACAGTATAAATATATATTGATAAAGTGATGATTATAGAAGACAACAAAAGATTTACTCTGTGATAGGGTAGACCTAAAAAGAGAGATAAAAATAGTAATAACCAGATTAGATTAATTGCTATATCTGACATAAATTAATTTTCCATAATAGAATGAATATTATCTCTTTTTGATTAACATCAATGATATATCAACATCATAGAATTACAAATCAGTACCCGATTATGTTTTCTGCTGATTATGATCTGAGCTATTTATAAAAGATGCTCTATAGCAGCTCTTTCCTCTCTTAGTTCCGCTTCTGTAATATTGATTCTCTCTCTACTGAATGCCTCAATATCAAGCCCTTGAACAATCTCATATTTCCCATTTTCACATTTAACGGGAAAAGAGAATATGATACCTGGTTCAATTCCATAGCTTCCATCTGATGGGATCGCCATGCTTACCCAGTCATCTTTTGGAGTTCCCAGCGCCCAGTCCCTCATATGATCAATAGCTGCTGATGCGGCAGAGGCGGCAGAGGATGCGCCTCTGGCCTTAATAATTTCTGCCCCTCTTTGTTGTACTGTTGGAATGAAATCATCGATTAACCATTGATGATTAATATCATTATTTATGGATTTGCCGTTGCAGAGCACATGATCAAGATCAGGAAACTGAGTTGCTGAGTGATTTCCCCATATAATCATTTTCTTGATCTCTGTAGTGGTGACCCCGATTTTTTTTGCTAAATATGATTTTGCTCTGTTGTGATCCAGTCTAGTCATAGCAGAAAAGTTCGAAGGATCAATATTTGGTGCATTTGAACTTGCAATCAATGCATTGGTATTTGCCGGATTTCCAACCACGAGGATTTTTGCATCCTTATTTGCACCATTATTTATGGCAGAACCTTGATGAGTAAAGATTTTTGCGTTTGCTTCAAGCAAATCAGCTCTCTCCATTCCTGGTCCTCTTGGCATTGCTCCAACCAGCAGAGCATAGTCTGTTTCATTAAAAGCTTCATCTGCATTGTCTGTGGCTATGACACCAGCAAGTGTAGGAAAAGCACAATCTTCAAGCTCCATAAGGACACCTTGAAGGGCAGGAAGTGCTGGAGTAATCTCAAGTAATTGCAGTATGATTTTCTTATTTGAGCCTAGCATTTGCCCAGAAGCAATTCGAAATGCCAATTGGTAACCTATTTGTCCTGCTGCTCCAGTTATAGTTACACGAACAGGTTTATTCATGATTTATCCTTTCATATGAAAAAAGCTCAGTGATTTTTATGTTTGACCTCTTCCTTGCCAACTAGATCATCACATCTGAGCTTTATTTTTTGGTTTTATTGTTCTTTAGCTTTGTATGCTCTGACTTCAATATTCAATAATTCAGCAACCTTTTGCTGATCTTCAACAGCCGCATTATATTTTTTATCTTGATGTTCTATAATCGTTGCTTCTGCTTCAGGCGTATGTTGTTGGTTAATTTTAAGCATTGAAATCATAGCAACAGTGTCTTTGTCGATACACTCCATGTAATCATTCATATCTTCTATCCACTGTCTCACCGCTTGATAACCTGTCATGAATTCATCTGTAGTACTTGTCGTGCCGTTCGGAATTTCAGCTTTTCTTGGGTATTCACAAGCTCCATATGCAGAGAAAGAGAAAAAAACACTTATTAAGCAAAATATTTTAAACAAATTTTTCATAAAATTATTAGATGGTATCTTAAGCTTTGTCCATCACACCTTATCTGATTATCGAGATTTAATTTAATCATTTTATATTTCGCAAGTGAAGTCAAAATATTCAAATTAGGAAATTATTTTTCTAAAACACAAAGGTGATAGAATTATATTGAATACCGATGGACAATAATGGCATTAGATTATGAGTACTATTCTTGAGAAGAAACTAAGACAACTTTCAGAGAACAATGAGCCTGTCGTTTTTTGTGGCGGAAAGAAAGGATTGGAAAAAGAATCATTAAGGGTAAACAAAGAAGGCTCACTCTCACTTAAGAGGCATCCATCGAGTTTAGGCTCAGCATTAAAAAATAAATACATCACAACTGATTTTTCTGAAGCGCTACTGGAGTTCGTAACTCCTGCTTATGAGAATAGTTGGGAAGTGATTAGCATGCTCAATGATATTCATCAATTTACATATAACAATATAAATGATGAGATTTTATGGATTGCAAGTATGCCTTGTAGATTAGATGGCGATAAATCAATTCCGATTGCAGATTATGGAAGTTCAAATATCGGTAAAATGAAATCTATATACAGAAGTGGTCTCGGCTTGAGATATGGAAGAAATATGCAAGCAATCTCCGGAATACATTTTAATTACTCGCTTCCAGAGAATTTTTGGCCTGTATACAAAAAAATTGAAAATAATAATTCTGCTGCGGAAGACTTTATATCATCAAGCTACATGGACATGATAAGAAATCTCAAGCGTTTTGGATGGCTGATACTCTACCTTTTCGGAGCCTCACCAGCAATATGCAAGTCTTTTTTGAGCGATAATAATACGTCTATGCCATCACTTGATAAAAAGACTTTATTTCAGCCTTATGGTACTTCACTGAGGATGAGCGATCTCGGTTATACCAGTTCTGTTCAGTCCAATATCAATATCTCACTGAATAATTTAGATGATTATATCGAAGATTTAACAACAGCCATGAAGACACCAGAGCCTTCTTACCAAAATTTCGGATTAAAGAAAAATGGAAAATACCAACAACTTTCTTTAAATAAACTACAAATAGAAAATGAATATTACAGCACTGTGAGACCAAAGAGAGTTGCAAATTCAGGCGAGAGACCAACAAGCGCTCTAAAAAGAGGAGGGATAGAGTATATTGAAATAAGATCTTTGGATGTAAATGTTTATGATCCTGTTGGCATTAATCAAGATACCATGAGATTCATCGAGTCTTTCATGATATTTTGCTTGCTTGAGGAAAGCCCTTTGATTGATGAAGTAGAGAACAGAGAAATAATGAAGAATTATTCAGATACATCTAGTCATGGCAGGAAGCCAGGTTTTAATCTTTCAAGAGATGGAAAGACAGTCTCATTGAAATCTTGGGCAACTGAGATAATAGATGGTGTACTAAAAATTGCATCCCTGATAGATAAAGGAGCTCAATGTTCTGGATACGAATCATCAGTTAAGAAGCAATCTCGGTTAGTTGATGATCCCGACCAAACACCATCGGCCATGATGCTTGGAGAGTTATCAGAAAAAAAGATGACTTTTTCTGATTACATTCTAGATTTGTCAAAGCAAAATAAAGAATACTTCAAGGGACTGATGGATCTATCGTCATCGAAGAATGCTCTTTTTGAGAAGGAGGCCAAAGATTCAATAAAAAAACAGTCAGATATTGAATCAGAAGAAAGAGAGCCTTTCAGTGACCACTTGAAAAAATATTTTGAATCTTAATTCAGTCGGGCTTCTTGAAAGGAAGTGAAGTTCCATTTTCTATGGCATGTTTAAGATGGAGTGATTGCATTCTTTTTGTAAGTTCACCTACCTTGCCATTACCAATTATTCTTCCATCAGCTTCGAGCACGGGAGTCAATTCACCCATTGTTCCTGATGTGAAAACCTCATCAGATGTATAGAGCTCAGTGAGAGATAAATCTTTTTCATGGTTTGCAATTCCTTCATTATCTGCAATTGATAGAATCATCTTTCTTGTTATTCCCGGAAGGCAGCTATTAGCGTATGGAGTGAAAATTTCATCATCTTTGACTATGAATAAATTCGTATCATTTGTTTCAGATATAAATCCGTTAACATCAAGCATAATTGCACTATCTACACCACTTACATTGGCTTCTATCACAGCAAGAATGTTATTAAGAAGGTTATTGTGATGTATCTTTGAATCTAAGCATTCAGGCGTATTTCTCCTTATCGAAGATGTAATTAACCTTATTCCATCATTTCCATATACAGGTGGTTTCCACTCTGCAAGAACGATTAGAGAACACCCTGATTGATTGAGTTTTGGGTTCATTCCAGAGGTAATTTTTTCGCCTCTCGTCAGCGTAAGCCTGATATGACTTTGATCCCACATTTTATTTGCTTCGAGCGTTTTAAAAACAGCATTAGCAACATCTTCAGAGGAGGGTATGGATTCAAACGCAAGCGCTTTTGCAGAATTTTGTAACCTATCTAAGTGTTCATTGAAAGCTGCAATTTTTCCATCATAGACTCTCAGTCCTTCCCATACAGCATCACCACCCTGAACAGAACTATCAAATACAGATATTTTGGCCTCATCTCTTGAGAGTAACTCGTCATTGATGAATACAATAAGATTATCGTTTCTTGGGTCTACTTTCATTCTAGGAGTCCTTTCTTAAAGCATATTTGTAAAGTTTATCATAATAGGGTTGACACTCATCCAGAAGATTCAGGAATTTTTCTGCTAATAGCGGTTTTGCTTTATAAGGAAGAAATCCCTCTGAGTCATGTACACTCTTATACCAATATTTAGCCCAAACACCATCCTCCTTAATTGGACCTTTATCCCAACTTAACATTGATTCAGAATATGGAATAGATAGACGCTCACATAATTTTGATAAAATATTTTTAGGATCATTTAAGAGTTCTTTACTGTCAATAACAATGGCATGAGAGTTTCTTGATCTCAAATCTTTAAATAGTCTCCATTGAAGGTCCAGTCCAGTGTCTCTCAAATTGGCATGCGGAAGCTGTATTGTGAGGGATGCAATTACGTCCTTTGGGTCTCTTATAAGAAAAATATTTTCAGTTTCAAATACAAAATCCTGATTCATTTTTTGTAAATGATGTGACATTTGTTTCATAAATAGGATTTTATTCTTTGGACCCTTCATGTCCAAAATTGACCGCATCACTCTATTGCCATCACAATCAACTTGCTCGATGACTTCTTCTCTTCCTGGATGATCTGCATTCGTTACTCTGAGATAGTGTCCATATAATGGCTCATCAATAACGACAGTATCATCGCGTTGAGCAAAGCTGTACATAATTGCTGTTGAAATATTCCTGGGCCCTGACCACATGCAAATTTTTTTCATGATTTATGCAAATATTCTTTCAAATCAATTTCTTTAATATTGTTCTTGTCATCATCGATGATAGTTTTATGATAAATAAGGTTCTTTGAATGAATAAAATCTCTTGGACGATTGATCGCATCAACAGCAATTAAAGTTCGATTTTTTAGGTATAGACATGAGAATGATTTTTCTAATGTATTACCTCTAATGATTACTTCATCAAAATTCTGAGAAACACCAGCAATTTGAAGTTTGATATCATATTGATCAGACCAAAACCATGGAACCGAATCATAGCTTAGATCCCCAGATGATATATTCTCAGCAACCACTTTCGCCTGATCGATAGCATTTTGAACAGATTCAAGCCTAATATACCTTTGATATATGTTATTCCAATGATTCGTACAATCTCCAATTGCGTATATGTCTTCAACATTGGTCCGGCATGCGCTATCCACCTTAATGCCATTATCTATTTCTATCTTTGTATTATCGGCAATCTCAATATTGGGAACACCTCCGACACCAACTAGTACAAGATCTGATTGTATAGTTTCATTTGAAGAAAGATGAATTTTTGCAACATTGCCATTTTCTCCTGAAAAATAATTGATATTTTGATTGAATAAAAATCTGACACCTTTATCCTCATGTTCAGATTGAAAAAATCTTGATACGTCTTTTGAGACTACGCGATTCATCACTCTCTCTTCTTTTTCAATTACAGTTACAGTGAGGCCATATTTGATTGCTGTTGCTGCAACCTCAAGTCCGATATATCCTGCACCGATAATTACAAGAGATTCACTTTTCTGCATTGCGCATTTAATATTTTCGGCATCTCTGATATTTCTTAAATAAAATATATTGCCCAAATCTGATCCATCAATATCAATCTTTCTTGGTCTTGACCCTGTAGCTAAAACCAATTTTTTAAAGTGAAACTCATTGTCGTGTGTTTGAACTGATTTTCTCTCTGTATCAACTTTGACGACTTCTTTGTTAAGTGCAAAATCAATATCAATATCGTCATAGAAGTTAGGCTGCTTAATAAATAATCTATCTGTTTCAATTTCACCTTTTAAGTAGGCTTTAGATAGGGGTGGTCTCTGATATGGGTACAAATTCTCTTTGCCAATAAGTGTTATTTTTCCTGAAAATTTCTTTTGCTTGAGCGAGACAAGCACCTGACCAGCTGCTTGTCCTCCTCCAACTATTATTATATCGCTGACTTTTTTCATAACTTACAAATATTAGATAGCACTGATTCCACCATCAATCCTGATTTCAGTTCCTGTAACAAATTTTGATTCGTCAGAAGCCAGATATAATACTGCATAAGCAACGTCATTTGGTTCGCCAATCTTTCCCAGGGGAATTTGTCTGGAAAGTTTTTCGATTGCAGTTTCCTTTCCATATTTTTCGTATAAATCATCAAGTAGATTTGTATCAACAAACACAGGATGAATTGAATTACAGCGAATCCCGTTCTTTTCTCTAGCGCAGTGTATTGCGACAGATTTAGTTAAATGCCTTACTGCAGCTTTCGCCGAATTGTATGAGGCTAAATTATGTCCAGCAATAATCCCTGAAATAGATGAAATATTAACTATTGATCCATTTTTTTGTTTTTTTATTGCCGGTATACCGTATTTGCAACCTAGGAAAACACTATCAAGGTCAACTTTATGAACATGTTTCCATTGGTCATAGCTTTCTTCCTCTATCGTTCCTACAGCCATTATTCCTGCATTATTTACAAGTATATTTACAGCACCAAATTTTTTTTCGACAGAATCAATGGCATTCTTCCAGTCTTCAACAGAAGTCACATTGTGTTTTATTGATGCGGCATGTCCAGGAAACTCATCATTAATTTTGTTTGATTGAACAGCCGCTTCTTTTTCATTTATATCTGTAATAAGAACTTTGGCTCCTTCTAGCACGAAAAGTTTTGCTATGGCTAAGCCAATTCCTTGAGCTGCTCCTGTAATTAAGGCAATTTTATTTTCAAGGCGTTTCATATTCTACGCTCCAGTATTTAAATCATGTTGCAATCTCATCAGAAGCAAGATTGCCATGCAAATATTTATTATATATTTTAGTATTTTTATTCAACCTTAGTTATGCTACTGACTTTTAATAATGGAATAAATTAGTATGAAGACAAATGCAATAAGGATTGGAGAGTACGGTGGACCTGAGGTTCTGAAATTTAGTGAGATTGACTTGCCTGAATTGCAAAAGGGTGAAGCGAGAATTCGGCACACTGCAATAGGATTAAATTTTATAGACACTTATCATCGCTCTGGTCTCTACCCCATGCCACTTCCGAGTGGGTTAGGAAGTGAGGCTGCTGGAATTGTAGAAGAAGTTGCAAGTGATGTGACTTCAATAAAAGTTGGTGATCGAGTCGTTTATACAGGAAGACCTGCCGATTCTTATTCGGAGAGAAGAAATTTTGATGCAGATCGATTGGTGCCTATTCCAGATGAAATCAGTGATGAGCATGCTGCAGCACTTTTACTTAAGGGCTTGACTGCTTGGTATTTACTAAGAAGGAGTTACAGAGTTCAATCTGGAGATAATATATTGCTTTATGCTGCTGCCGGCGGTGTTGGATTGATTGCATCTCAATGGGCAAAATATCTTGGAGCAAACGTAATAGGAGTAGTGAGCACAAAAGATAAAGCTGAGCTTGCGAAATCTCATGGCTGTGATCACATAATTTTTTCTGAAGAAAATATATCTGAAAAGGTCCGAAAACTTACTGATGATGAGGGAGTGGCTGCTGTTTATGATTCTATAGGTAAAGATACTTTCTTCTCATCATTAGATTCATTGCGTCCTCATGGCGTCATGGTTACGTTTGGTAATGCATCGGGCCCGGTGGATCCTTTTTCACCAGCTGAACTTGCAAGCCGTCACTCCCTGTATGTTACGAGACCGATATTATTCGATTTTATAAGTGATAGAGAGAATCTCTTGCTCGCCTCCAAAGAGCTTTTTGATCTTGTAATCGAGGGCATTATAAAAATAAATGTCAATCAGAAATATGCTCTTAGAGATACCGCACAAGCGCATATAGATTTGGAGTCAAGAAAAACCACTGGCTCAACAATTCTTGTGCCTTAAATATATGGAGCAATATGAAACTACTGTTTCAAGCCGCTCACATTTTTATAAAGTGAGAGATATAAACTATCATTTTAATGTTTGGGGAAATGAGAAAGCACCACTTATTTTTTTTCTTCATGGATGGGCAGATACTGGGTCTACATTTCAATTTGTAGTTGATTCATTTAAAAATGAATGGAGAATTGTCGCACCTGATTTTCGAGGATTTGGAAAATCCGATTCCAACAAATCCTGTTACTGGTTTCCTGATTACCTTGCAGATATCGATGAAATAAAAAAAATATTCTCACCAGATAAACCATTGATATTGATTGGTCATAGCATGGGCGGCAATGTTGCCTCAATGTATGCAGGTATTTTTCCTGAAAATGTTTCCCATCTTGTTAATGTTGAAGGTTTTGGATTGAAAGAATCTGATCCAAATAATGCGCCCAGTCGTTATCAGCAATGGATAGCAAAACAGAATGATGTCCAGGCTTTCAGAGAATATGACAGCCTGCATGATTTAGCATTAAGGATAAAAAAGAAAAATCAAAATATCAGTATTGAAAGAGCAATATATGTGGCTTCACAGTGGGCTGAAAAGTTAGATACAGGTAAGATCAAACTGAGGGCAGATCCAAAGCATAAACTACCAAATGCTACACAATACAGAAGAAGCGAAGCTGAGGCATGCTGGCGCTTAATAAGCGCAAAAACATTATGCGTATTTGGAAAAAATAGCAGTTTCTTTAAAGAGGTAATTTCAATAAGAGAGAATAATATACAAAAGTCGTGGCTAAATGATTCAAAAACTGTTGAGATACCAGATGCTGGACATATGATTCACCTCGAGAACCCAGAGTTTCTTGCTAATGAAATTGAAGATTTCATAATGAATGAGTAATCTTTTTTTAAGTGCAATTAACCAAGAAACATTGAGTATGCTTTGTTAGATGTTTCTTCCCAGTATCGGTATCCCAATTGAGCAAGATGCTCATTTAGCAGATTCATTTGCTCGGGGTCAGCTTGAATGCCAGCCAATATTCTTCCAAAATCAGAACCATGATTTCGGTAATGAAATAAACTTATGTTCCAGTCTTGCCCAATTGAATTGAGAAAATCTAGAAGTGCGCCAGGCCTTTCTGGAAATTCAAATCGAAAAATATGCTCACCTACTATTGAGGTTCTACCTCCCACCATGTGTCTGACATGCAGTTTTGCCATCTCATTATCACTCAGGTCATAAACAATATAGCCACTGTCTTTAATTTGAGAAATTATATTTTTTTTATCATCAGACCTGCCGTCAAGACTAATGCCAACAAAAACTCTAGCAGAGGCTTTGTCACTATATCGATAGTTGAATTCAGTAATATTTCTTTTTCCAATTGATTCGCAGAATTTTTTAAAGCTTCCTGGTTCCTCATTGATCTCAACTGCTAATAACACTTCGCTTTTCTTTCCCACTGCAGATCTTTCAGCGATATGTCTTAATCGATCGAAGTTAACATTAGCTCCACAGTTGATCCCGACGAATGTTTTTCCTGACTCATTGTTTTTCAACACATACTGATTTATTCCAGCAACTGAAAGTGCTCCAGCAGGCTCTACAATTGAGCGAGTATCCTCATAGATAGATTGAATTGCTGCACAGATTTCATCTGTATTTACAGTTATTATATCGTCGACATATTTCTTACATAAATCAAATGTCTCTTCACCAACCTTTCTTACTGCCACCCCATCTGCAAAAATACCTACATGATCCAATGTAACTGGTTTGCCTGCTTTTAATGCAAGTTTCATGCTTGCTGAATCTTCTGGCTCGACACCTATTATTTTTATGTTTTTCCCGCTTTCTTTCACGTAGCTGGCAATACCAGAAATTAATCCGCCACCTCCAATCGGAACAAATATTGCATCAAGATCACCTTCAAATTCTTCAATGATCTCTTTTGCTATTGTTCCTTGTCCTGCAATTACATATGGATCATCAAAAGGATGTATGAATACGGAAGATTCTTTTTTCTCAATTTCTTTCGCCTTAGTGAACGCTTCATCATAATTATCACCATGAAGTATCACTTCGGCACCAAGTGATTTGACAGCGTCAATTTTTATACTTGGTGACGTAATTGGCATAACAACTTTTGCAGAATTCTTATTTATTTTTGATGCAAGCGCCACACCCTGAGCATGATTGCCGGCCGAACTGCAAATCACTCCATTTTCTAATTCCTTTGCACTTAACTGATTGATTTTGTTGAAAGCGCCACGAACCTTAAAAGAGAAGGTTCTTTGTTTGTCTTCTCGCTTGAGAAGTACTGTATTGTTAAGTTTTGATGAAATTAATACAGCATGATCAAGAGGCGACTTTTTTGCTACCGCGTAGACATTGGCATTTTTAATTAATTCAAGATAATTATTTTCTTTCACTTTATTAATGATTTAGATCGAGTAGGAATCAGCCTTTCTCGATTAAAGCCTTCTTCCTTCTGCGTCTAATTTTATAATTTGGTCAACATCAAGTTTTCTAATTTTATCTTCAATTTCATCCAGATCCCCAACAATGACCCAAGTCAAATTTTCAGGCTTAATGGACTTCTTAGCAGCATCATCAAGCCTTTCTTTAGTAAGACTCCTTACATTATCTGTATAGGTGTTCCAGTAATCATCAGATAACCCATAAGTCACTATTTGTGCTAAATCAGACGAGATCGCTCTTATTGTCTCCCATCTTCCTGGCAGACTCAGCGTATTGTTATCTTTTACTTTTTGAATCTCTTCAGCTGTTGCAGGATCAGAGTTGAGATAGTTGAATAATTCGGTCTTTATCTCTGTAATTGATTCGGATGTTTTATCTGTTTGAACTGGCGCATAAGCTATGAATGGTCTCTGGCCTTTTGTTTTTAATAACAATGTTCTCGCACCATAAGCCCAGCCCTTATCTTCCCTCAAGTTCATATTTATTCTAGAGGTGAATGATCCCCCAATAATGTCATTCATTGATTCCACCGCCAATTCATCAGAGTCACTTGGACTAGGAGCAATATTTGCGGCGAGGACGATTGATTGCTGCGAACCTGGTCTATCAATCAGATAAATGGTTTCCTGACTATTATTATTTACCGGAGAGATATTTTTTTCTGGCACTTCTGATGCAGCCCAGTTTTTGAATAGTTTTTCTAATTTTGCTTTAATTTCTTCTATAGTCACATCTCCCACAACAATCATGGTGGCATTATTTGGTTTAAACCATCTCTCGTGGTATTCGACTAATTGTTCCCTGCTTATTTTCTCTATTGATTCTTCTGTACCAGAACCAGTAAGAGGTAATGAATATGCATGATTTTTTCCATAAAGGAGTTCGGGCAGAACCCTCAGTGCAATACCAAAAGGCTGATTCTTTTCTTGCTGGATTTCAGCTAATTTCTGCTTACGCAATCTTTCCAGTTCATTTTCTGGAAAACTTGGATTGAGGATAATATCCGCATAAAGGTCTAGTGATTCATCTAAATTTTCTCTCAGTGCATTTAATGTTACTGAGGAACTGTCTATACCTGAGCCAGAACTGATGATTGCTCCTATTTCTGATGCCTCATCACTAATTTCCAGAGCGTCTTTTTTAAAGGTTCCTTCGTCAAGCATTGACATAGCAAGACTTGACGTTCCAGGCACAGAATACTGATCGGATGCATAACCCGCATCAAGCAATAGATTGAAATTTACAATGGCTGCATTTTTTTGTCTTGCAACAACCAGTTCCAGACCATTTGAGAGTGTACTTCTCTCAAAATTTATAAATTTACTCTCAGGAAAAGTCTTTGTCTCAGGAAGAGATGTTCGATCGGCACCATTATCTGAATAGGTCAGTTTTTCTGTCGGGTGAACCTCAAGATTATAAGACCCTTTATTGAGCCATTTATTTGCAACTGCAATTATGCTTTTTTGATTGGCATCTTCGATAGCTTGCAGAGATTTTTTGTAAAAACCAGGATCTCCCGTATAGACTGCATTTTGAGCAAGAATGTCAGATTTTCCACCAAATCCACCAACTTTTTCTGTTCCTCTTATAAATCCCGAGGTTAGTTTCATCTTAGCTCTTCTCAGCTCAGCTTTGGTTGGGCCATCTTCAATGAAACGATTGATTTCATCATTTATGGCAGATTTAACAGCTTCATGATCCCCTCCCGGCTGAACCGAGGCCTGGATGTAGTAAAAACCACCAATGTCACCAGCAAATTGATAAGAATCAACATCTGTAGCTATTCTATCTTTATAAACTAGTCGATTATATAACCTTGATGTTTTTCCTGAAGTTAGAATAATATCAATGAGTTGCAGAGCATCTGAATCAAGATCTCTGAAAGCAGGCCCGCCCCATGCCTTATGAATTCTTATTTGTGGAACGTCGTCCTTTATAATCTCGCTCTTATCTGTATCCAATCTAACAGTCCAGTCTTTCATTTTATTGACTGGGGGGGAAGGTTTTATATCACCAAAATATTTTTTTACTTTTTCAAAAACTTCTTCTGGATCAACATCGCCTGCAATAACGATAACTGCATTATTAGGTCCATAGTATTTTTTAAACCACTCATGAACATCATCAAGGCTTGCTGAATCAAGATCTTCCATTGAGCCAATTGTGCTCCATGAATAAGGATGATCTTTAGGAAATATTCCTTCAAGCAAGTGATATTCTACCATGCCATATGGCTGATTATCGCCTTGCCTCTTTTCATTTTGTACCACACCTCTTTGTTCATCTAGTCTTTCTTGAGTGATTGCGCCCAGCATGTGTCCCATTCGGTCCGACTCCATCCACAGAGCCAGATCAAGAGCAGTATTAGGAACATTCTCAAAATAGTTGGTACGATCAAAATAAGTGGTTCCGTTCATATTGGTTGCGCCAACTCTTTCAAATGGTTTAAAGAACTCATCATTGTAATTCTCACTGCCGTTGAACATGAGATGTTCGAATAAATGTGCAAAACCTGTTTTTCCTTTAACTTCATTTTTTGATCCAACGTGATACCACAAATTTACAGCGACTATTGGTGCCTTATGATCTTCATGCACAATTAATCTAAGACCATTATCTAATTTGAATTCCTTGAAGTTAATATTCACCATGTCTGCACCGATTGCTGTGTTAGTAAAAAGTAATGAAATTAAAAATATTTTATATATTCTGAGCATGATTATTTTATCCTAAATAAATATTTCTGGTTCAGGTCTCTATTGAGATTTAATCTAGATCTCAATAATTTTTTTCATTTATACATAAGACATGCATTTTAATATAAAATTCATAATTAATTCTGCATAAATATCAGAGAAGGTGTGTTTTGAGTAAATTAATAATAAGAAATGCCAGATTAGTGAATGAAGGTGCTATCACAGAATCCGACGTTCTCATTGAGGATGAGAGAATCGCTAAGATTGCAACCTCTATTAAGGTAGACAATAACGTATGCGCCATCGATGCTGAGGGCAAATTCCTCATACCTGGTATGATTGATGATCAGGATCATTTCCGTGAACCTGGTCTAACTCACAAAGCAGATCTTGCCACTGAATCAGCAGCCTCAGTAGCAGGCGGTATAACCAGTTTTATGGAGATGCCAAACGTAAATCCCCAAACAACGAATAAAGATGCCTTAAAAAATAAATACGGTCTAGCAAAAGACCGATGCAGAGCTAATTATAGTTTTTACATGGGTGCAACTAATACCAACATTGAAGACATTAAGTCATTAGAAGTAAATGATGCTTGCGGGATAAAAGCTTTTTTGGGTGCTTCTACTGGAGATCTATTGGTCGATGATCCTCTGGCACTGGAACTATTATTTGAGCACGCACCAATAATAGTTGTTACTCATTGTGAAGACACCCCACTAATTCGGGAAAATGAAAAAAAAGCGAAAGAAAAATATGGTGATGATGTTCCAATGTCAGAGCATCCCTATATACGTTCTGATGAGGTGTGTTTCAGGTCATCAAGCAGTACATATGAGCTAGCAAAAAAATACGATGCTCTTTTACATATTCTTCATCTCACAACAGCCAAAGAGATGGAGTTATTCTCAAATCATCACAGATCTGAAAAAAGAATCACTGCTGAAGTCTGTGTTCATCACCTTTGGTTTGATGAAAGCAGTTATCCTGAAAAGGGTGCATTAATTAAATGCAATCCAGCCATTAAGAAAAAAAGTGATAGAGAAGCTCTAATTGAAGCACTAAACTCTGGAAAATTAGATGTCATTGCCACAGATCATGCGCCTCATACTTTGGAGGAAAAATCAGGTAAATATTTCGATACTCCTGCTGGATTACCGCTTGTTCAGCATGCTCTCCCAATTCTATTTGATCTAGCAAGAAAGGGAGAAATAACCCATGAACTCATAGTAGATAAAGCTTGTCATGCTCCTGCAGATTTATTTGGTGTTATTGATAGAGGTTATATTAGAGAAGGATACTTTGCTGACTTAGTAATTGTGGATACAGAAAAATCCTACAAAGTTACAAAAGATAATATTTTATATAAATGCCAATGGTCACCTTTTGAGGGGCATGCTTTCAGTTCATCAATTCAGACGACTATTGTGAACGGGGTTATTGCTTATAATGAAGGCAAACTAACAGATTCAATTCCTGGTAAAAAGTTGGATTTTAATCGTTCAAGATACTGACGAAATATGTTTACTTTATTGGCGAAGCGTTTATCATCCTTACCATATTAACGAGAATTTGTTGATCCACTATTCATATCTTTAATTAGAAATTATTAGCCACATAATATAAAAATGAAACCAACAAATATTTCAGATCCGAATTACTTCCATAAGGTTGTAGACTGTCAATGGGCATGTCCTGCACATACTGATGTTCCCAAATATATTCGACTTATTGCTCAAGGAAAATTTTCAGATGCGTATATGGTTAATCGTGAATCAAATGTTTTCCCGGGAATTTTAGGACGAGTCTGCGACAGACCATGTGAACCAGCATGCAGAAGAACCCGAGTTGAAGATAAACCTGTAGCAATATGTAGACTCAAGAGAGTCGCCGCTGATCACAGAGATGATATAACAGCTAGACTTCCACAACCACCATCCAAAAAAAATGGAAAAAGTGTTGCACTGATCGGTGCTGGCTGCGCCTCTTTGACGGTTGCCAATGATCTATTACCACTTGGCTATGATGTAACAATATTTGAAGCCCTAGATACGACAGGCGGTCTGATGAGAACAAATATTCCACAGTTTCGTTTGCCGCCAGAAGTACTAAATGAAGAGATTCAATACATTCTCGATATGGGTGCTGACCTCAAGCTTAATCATAGAATAAATAGCTTGAGAGATTTTAGAAAGGAAAATAACTTTGATGCAATTTTTGTTGGTACTGGGGCACCGAAGGGTAAAGAGCTTAATCTTCCAGGTAGATATGATAGTAAGAATGTTCATATTGGTATCGAGTGGCTGGAATCTGTTGCATTTGAGCACGTAGATAAAATTGGAAAAGATGTATTAATCATAGGAGTTGGAAATACAGCGATGGACTGCTGCAGAACCTCACTTAGGCTTGGTGCTAAGAGCGTGAAGGTCATGGCAAGAAAACCACGTGCATTCTTCAAAGCATCAGAATGGGAGCTTGAAGATGCTGAAGAAGAAAATGTTGAAATCATTGTTAATCATTCTCCAAAAGAATTTGTTGTAAAAAATGGAAAGTTGCAGGGCATGTTATTTGAAGAAATTGAATATCAAATTGATGAAAAAGGTGCTATTGAGGGGTCTGAGGTTATCGGTGAAAAACTTATTGAGTGTGATGACGTCATTCTAGCAATTGGACAAGATAATGCATTCCCATGGATCGAACGTGATATTGGTATTGAATTTGATAAATGGGATTGCCCAGTAGTTGATGAGCTCACTATGATGTGCTCTCTGGATGGAGTCTTTTTCGGAGGTGATGCTGCGTTTGGGCCAAAAAATATTATATGGGCGGTTGCTCACGGTCATGAAGCAGCTATTTCGATTCATAAGTATTGTGAGGAAGAAAACCTCAAAGATCGACTTCCACCTGGTATGAATCTGACAAGTCAAAAAATGGGGATTCATGAGTGGAGTTACTCTAATGACTATGATGGATCAGAGAGAAGGTTGATGCCGCATGTCGATCTGAAGAAGAGATTCAAACAATTGAATATTGAAGTAGAATTGGGCTTTACGTTAGACCAGACAGTCAAAGAAGTAGAGCGTTGCCTGAATTGTGATATACAGACTGTCTTTGCAGCAAATCTTTGTATTGAATGTGATGCATGCATTGATGTTTGTCCAGTTGACTGCCTCACGATCACAGAAAATGGAGACGAGGAAGATCTCAGAACCAGATTAACCGCACCGGCAGAAAATCTAGATGAAGATCTTTATGTATCAGCAGAACTTCCCCAGACAGGCAGAGTGATGATAAAAGATGAGGACCTATGTGTACACTGTGGTCTCTGTGCTGAAAGATGCCCAACAGGAGCTTGGGATATGCAGAAATCAACCATATTGCTTCCGAAAGCTAAAGATGAGGCTGAATCTAGAGAGTTACAGAAAGTAAGTAACAGCTAATAGCAATGAAAACTCAAAAAATATCCAAGAGGTCAAAAAGGATTAATGACTTCGTAATAAAAATTGCAACGGTGAACGGAACAGGCTCAGCAAGTGCCAACGGTCTACTATTAAAAGCACTATTCAGGATGGGTATTCCTGTGGTTGGTAAAAATTATTTTCCTTCGAACATCCAAGGCCTTCCAACTTGGTATGAGATTAGAGTGACAGGAGATGGTCATAACTCCGCATCCAATGAGATAGATATTGTAATCGCAATGAATGCTCAAACTTATAAGAAAGATCTCATGAGTGTTCAACCTGGTGGATACTTGATATACGATTCGACTTGGCCAAGAAGTAAGCTATTAGATAGAACTGATATTTCGGTAATTGGTATCCCTTTCTCAAAGCTTTGTATAGAAAATTTCGAAGGCATTAGATCAAGAATATTAATGAAAAATATCGCTTATGTGGGAGCGCTTGCCGCGTTTATCAAAATTGATATAAGCATAATAAAATCACTCTTAAACGAGACATTTGCTAAGAAAAAACATCTCGCTACATCAAACTTAGAAGCAATTATGCTAGGTCATGATTATGTTAAAGAAAATTTGACACATCCATTACCTCTTACAGTAAAGAAACTCAATAAGACAAAAAATCACGTTATTATAGATGGTAATACAGCAGCTGGTCTCGGTTGTGTATATGCTGGTGCGACAGTTGGTGCATGGTATCCTCTCACGCCATCAACATCCGTAATGGATTCTTATCAGGCATTTTGTAGTCAATATCGTAAAAATAAAGACGGCAAAAATAATTTTTGTATTATACAAGCAGAAGACGAGCTTGCTGCCATTGGTATGGTTCTGGGTGCAACTTGGAACGGTGCAAGGGCTTTCACGCCAACAAGTGGTCCCGGAATTTCATTGATGAGTGAGTTTATTGGTTTTGCTTATTATTCAGAATTACCAGCTGTTTTATTTAATATTCAACGAACAGGTCCTTCAACAGGTATGCCAACAAGAACACAACAATGTGACCTCCTGTTATGCGCTTATGCATCTCATGGAGATACAAAGCACCCAATGCTATTCCCTGCTAATCCAGAAGATTGTTTTCATATGACACTCGCTGCATTTGATTTAGCAGATGAGCTACAAACACCAGTGTTTTTGATGAGCGACTTGGATGTGGGTATGAATGACTGGATGTGCAAAGACCTTGAGTGGGATAATAATTATAAGCCGAAAAGAGGAAAGGTACTGAGTGCAGATCAACTTGAGAAAATTGAAAAATTTTATAGATACTATGATTCCGATGGTGATGGAATTCCATACAGATCATTGCCTGGAGTTCACCCAAAAGGGTCTTTCTTCACACGTGGTTCTGGCCACAATAAATATGGAGGATACACAGAAGATGGTCATGAGTATCAGGAGGTAGTTGATAGGTTGAAAGTGAAATGGAATACAGCCCGAAAAATGATGCCTAAACCTAAAATTAAATATTCCAAAAAAAATGATATCGCAATTATTGCTTTTGGCAGCAGTCATGGAGCCGCACAAGAAGCAATCATAAATCTCAAGAAAAATGGTATTGATGTTAACTACTGTCAAATAAAGGCATTTCCGTTTCAGAACTCCATTGAAAAATTCATAAATAAACACAAGAGGGTATATGTTGTGGAGCAAAATAGAGATGCTCAAATGCGTTCGCTTATAATGCTGGATTTAGAGTTAGATGCTGATAAACTTCTCTCAATACTTCATTATAATGGTAATCCAATATACGCTAATGTTATATCAGATGAACTTATGAAGAGTGAAATAAAGTTCTAAATGGAGATCAATCTTGAGTTACATAAGCAAACCTAAAGTCAGTCACCCTAAATCAAAAATAAACTCTATTGGCCTTAAGAGAAGAGATTATGAGGGAGTTGTTTCAACGCTCTGTGCTGGTTGTGGGCATGACTCAATTACTGCTGCTTTAATTCAGGCCGTATTTGAAATGGGAATTGAGCCTCACCGTTTGGCAAAGATCTCTGGGATTGGTTGCTCTTCAAAAACACCTGCGTATTTTGTTAGTGAATCACACGGATTTAATTCTGTGCATGGGAGAATGCCATCTGTGGCAACTGGAGCCAATGCCGCCAATAGAGATCTTACTTATATTGGAGTTTCTGGTGATGGAGACTCCTTATCCATCGGTATGGGTCAGTTTACACATGTAATTCGAAGAAATTTAAATATGACATACATCATAGAGAACAACGGAGTATATGGCCTGACTAAGGGGCAGTATTCAGCTTCTGCAGATGTTGGAAGCAGGAAGAAGAAGGGCCCTGCAAACATGCAAAAACCAATTGATCCAGTTAGCATGGGAATAGCACTGGGTTCAACTTACGTGGCGAGGGGATTTTCAGGAGACAAAGACCAATTAGTTCCATTAATTAAAGGAGCGATTGCACATAAAGGCTTTGGTCTATTGGATATCATAAGCCCATGTGTCACATTTAATGATAATCCAGAATCAACAAAGAGTTATTCTCATGTCAGAAAATCTCAGAATGAAGTTGTAGACACTGATTTTGTTCCACCTGCAGAAGAGATCCTGACTCAATACAAGGAAGGAGAAGCTATGCCAGTTTCACTTCATGATGGCAGTAAAATTGTATTCCGAAAGGTCGATAAGAACTATGACCCTACAAGCAGAGCTGCGGCATATTCTTATCTGAGAGAAAGCCAAGCTAAACATGAAATCATTACTGGATTATTGTACATCGATAAAGAGACTGATGACATGCATGAGACTATCGATTCATCATCTCAACCTCTCTCTGAGGTGCCTTATAATGAGCTTAACCCTGGAAAAACAGAATTAGCAAAAATCATGAAGCGTTTCAGGTAAAATTATGAATCGCTTGCTAGTTTCGATACTGTTAAGCATCACTATTTTATCGGGCTGTGAGATAAAAAAATCTAAATTATCCCAAAAAGACGTCACATTCTATGGAACAGGAAAGGTTTCAAGATACCAGCAGCTCGATGATGATACCTTGGAAGCTCTGCAACCACTTTTTTTTGCAGAAATTTTTATCACCGAAGGTGGGAATGTCAATGATGCAAAAGTCATATTGCCAAACGCACAAGAATCAACAATCAAATTATTGTTTCGACATTCCGAGTCTGATGAGATTGGTGATGTTATGTATCACAGTGAGATGCTTGAAAGCTACGAAACTCTTGAAGAAAAATATCCTATGGGGGCCTATAGATTTAATTTCGAAACATCAGAAGGTAGAGTTCTAAATAGTGTTGTGAGCTATAGGAATAAATCTTTTCCAGATCATCCTGTTATTATGTTTTATCAAGATGATATGAGAATTGGAATCAATGAAGTCGACAGCGCAAAAGAGCTCATAATTAAATGGCCTGAATTTTCTGCTGGTCAATCAGATCCGAATAATATACTCGATGATCCAATATTTGTTGCTATAGATAGCTGTATTATGGAGGATATTATTCACAGTGGAAGACCCTTTGAGAAAAACGGCTACTTAAATTATCAAGCTAGAGAATACAAGGTCTCACCAAATAAATTGGAGCCAGGTCAGACTTATGCAATGTATGTTGAGCATGCAATATTTACTGACACTCAAAATGATTTCGGAATGCCTGGATTTGCAACACTTGCCTCTTCAACTTATATGGATTTTCAAACACTTGGTATGACTGATCCTAATTATTGTATGAGGGGCTCAAAATAATGAATTACGATATAGAGCAAATTCGAGGAAAATTTCCTGCACTCAACATTAAAGATTCTGGTGTCAGGAGAATATATTTTGATAATCCAGCTGGCACCCAGGTACCTATTGAAGTAATAGACGCTGTGCAAAAATGCATGATCGAGTCGAATGCAAATATTCAGGGTGGTTTTGAAACATCCAATCGTGTCGATAAAATATTAGATGAATTTCACCAAAGTATGGCTGATTTTCTTAATGCTACCTCAAGCGAAGAAATAATTTTTGGTCAGAACATGACAACTTTGACTTTACATATTTCAAGATCGATTGGACGACTTTTGAGTAAAGGGGATGAAATAATTCTTTCGAGAATGGATCACGATGCAAATATCTCGCCGTGGCTTCTTCTTGCTGAGGATATTGGGCTCAGTGTGAAATGGCTATCCTTCGATACTGAAAAATATGAGTTTGATCTCAACTCTCTTGAGAATCTTTTGAGTGACAAAACAAAAATTATTTGTATAGGTGGAGCGAGCAATTTACTTGGAACCATTAACGATATTAAATCAATATGTAAAATTGCTAAAAAGGCAAATGCTCTTACTTATGTTGATGCAGTTCAGTTAGCACCTCATGTTTCCATAGATGTTCAGGATATTGATTGCGATTTTTTAGTTTGCTCTGCATACAAGTTTTTTGGTCCACACCAAGGAATTCTATGGGGCAAGAGAGAGTTATTAAAATCATTATCCCCATACAAGGTAAGACCAGCAACATCTGAGCTTCCGGGTTGTTTTGAGACTGGAACCCAGAGTCACGAAGGTATGGCAGGAACTACAGCGGCGGTCAATTATTTCGCATGGATAGGTCGTGAATATGCTGAAACATATCAAATTGAAAACAAATACAAAAATGAACGGACAAAATTTGTCCATGCTGCTTTAGATTATTTATTTGAATATGAAAAGCTCCTTACAATAGATTTAATCGAGGGTCTACAAAACATCAAAAATGTTCAAGTTCAAGGGATAACTGAAAAAAATGCACTAGATAGGAGATTGCCAACAGTTTCATTTAGTGTCAGCGGGTTAAGCCCCTCTCGAATAGCAGAGGGGTTAGCAAAAGAAAATATCTTTGTTTGGAGCGGTCACAGTTACGCTCTGGAGGTTGTTAAGAGTTTAAATTTACTCGATGAAGGTGGTGTTCTTAGAACGGGACCCGTTCATTATAATACAATTAATGAGGTTCATGATTTTTTAGAAATTCTGGATAAACTTATATCAAAGGAATTAGGATAAAAATAAATGAAAGACTTATTCTCAGTTAAAGAAAAAACTGTTGTTATAACCGGTGGGTCAAGTGGAATTGGTGCGATGATAGCCAGTGGGTTTATTCAAAATGGCGCAAAAATATACATCACATCAAGAAAATTAGGAGCTTTGGAAGAACAACAAAAAAATCTATCTTCTTATGGCGAATGCATCTCTATTCAATCTGATCTCTCAAATAGCGATGGAATTAATCAATTCTATTCAGAAATAAAAAATCACGAAGAAAAAATAGATGTATTAATCAACAATGCGGGCACTGCATGGGCATCATCTTTTGATGAATTTCCAGAAAAAGGATGGGATAAGGTGATGGATATCAATCTAAAATCCGTATTTTTTTTAACACAAAAATTTCTTCCGTTATTGAAAAAATCTGGATCAAAAGATGATCCAGCAAGAGTAATTAATATTGCATCAATCAATGGTTTAACTCATCCTTTGATGCCAACCTATTCATATTCATCGAGTAAATCAGCGTTAATCCATCTGACAAGACATCTAGGTGCGGATCTAGCGAAATACAACATAAATATAAATGCCATAGCACCTGGTTTCTTTCCCAGTAAAATGACATCTCACATAGCTGAAAATGAAAGCCTCTCTGCTCAGGTTATTGACAGGATTCCTATAAAAAGAATGGGAGCACCTGAGGACATAGCCGGTACGGCAATATATTTGAGCTCAAAAGCATCATCATGGATGTGCGGCGAGACTATCGTTGTCGACGGTGGCATGGTAAGCGCTTCAGGTTAAAAAGACTCAAGAAAAGTGGGCAAATATATCGTCTAATCATTAAATTATTGATAATAAACAATAGTTTATTATGTGGGCAATAATATACTTTTATAAAAGAAATTATAAATAATTATTTAATTGTGGTATTTTGCCCACTAATTAAGGATACTGTTATTTTGAAGTTATAAAATCATGACGAATACAAGCAAAACATTATTAGAAGAAATTATAGCTTTTTGCAAAGCAAATAAGATGGCAATTTCTACATTTGGGCGACTTTCTGTGAATGATGGAAAACTCGTATCTCGCCTTAAAAATGGAAATGATGTCACTCTAAAAACGCATAAAAAGATCAAAAGTTTTATAGGTAAATATTCTTTAACTATAGAATCTGAATCTATTGATGATGAACATCCAGACGATGAATCCAAGCATGTTTTACAACCAAAAGAGACAAAAAGATTCTATGATAATCGTCAAAATTATCTCTCATTTATTAATACAACAAATGAAAAGTGGCAAATTGCTCAGAGAGCAGCAAAAGAACTCAATTACCTAAAACCAACCCCACCAGCTCTGCGTTTATTTGATGCGGGTATGGGTGATGCAACCATTTTATCCCACCTCTTAAGAGCTTTGCATAGAAAGTATCCTATTATGCCGTTCTTTATTGTGGCCAAAGAAATTAGCCTTGAAGATGTAAGAATATCATTATCCAAATTATCAGATAGATTTATAGAGCATCCGGCAACAGTAATTGTAGTAACAAATATGCACTATTCAGAAGCTCCTTGGTTGCGACCAAAAAATATTGATATAGCAGCAGCACTTAACTGGCACGAAATCGAGCTCGATGGAACAGACTCTCATCATTATGGCGAACAACTTAGAGATCTTGATAGGATACTGATTGATGGTTGGGAGGTTAAATCAAGCTCTATCAGTGGCAATCCAGTTTATGTGAGGCCATCAGTTCTCGTTATTTATCGAAAAGATCATAAGTTTTTATTGAATAATGTCATCCCTAAACCAGGTCAGGTCAGCGGCGATTACGATTTAATCATTGCCTCACAACCCTGGAGAGCAAGAGTCAGTGCTGAGAAGAAGGCAAAAAATGTTTTGGGCCCTTTATCAATGGCTTTATCTGAAAATGGTCGCCTATTAGGCATACAGTCTTGTGGAAATGATCCTGCACTTGAGCTTATAAAAGACATATGGCCTGATGAAGAGCCTTTTCCATTTGATAGACACAGTTTAGTAAAAGCACTTAAGTCAGAGTTAGGACGCGAAGCAAAAAATTTCAATTTTTTGACTGGATCAAACGAAAAATCACTTGTTAGATACAAAATGCACGTAATGTCAAATGAACTTGAAGACAGTATTGGCACCTCGACATTATTCGCAGCATGGAATGCAGCCGTTTATGTCAATCAAATCGGAGACGATCAAGTTGCTCCAATTACTGAAACAAATGAATACCTCAAAAAAACAGCGAAAATACTCAAAAAATATGGCGGTCTTTGGTTTAATGATGAGAGTTTTGTTATTTCAAAGAAAAGCAGTTGAGCTTAATGTTATTATCTAATATCAAGCTGTAAGTATTTCGATGCGCCCGTAGCTCAGTTGGATAGAGTACCTGGCTTCGAACCAGGTGGTCGGGAGTTCGAATCTCTCCGGGCGCGCCAATAATAATAGGAATATAATTATGGGACTAGATCAAGTAAGAACTAAATTTGATGATTGGCGATCTGTAACGCTTTCCTTGTATATGGGTCTGGTTGGTTATGGTGTAATGGTTGGGATACCTGTAATTAGTTCCGCATGGTCTGAAAAACTTGGATATACAGCAGAGCAAGTGGGACGTGTTGCGGGCGCTGACATGGGCGGACTCTCGTTAGGTGCAGTTGTAGTTGCTCTCATCATATCGAAGATGAACAGAAGACATTTGGTTGTTTACGGTTCTTTAATTACCATTTTTGCGAATTACCTATGCACAGTATTTGAACAATATGAAATTGTATTGTGGTTGAGGGTCATCTCAGGATTTGGAAATGGAATATACACCGGTGTCGCAGTTGCGGCATTAGGCGCCACAATCAAACCAGTTAGAGCGTTCAATCTCTTTCTTTTTGCATTTGCATTTTCACAGGCATTGGAAATGAGAGTGCTTCCACAGTTATCTATGAATGGCATTTATTGGTTCTTTATAATCAGCATTTCAATCAGTCTCGTCTTTATAAAATGGATTGTTCCTTATGGACATAAAAATCATGAAAATAATGAAGGATCTTCTGTCTCTGCTATTCCACGGTATATTCTCTGGCTGGCAATGGGGGCAATCTTTCTGGCTTATATAAATATTGGGGCTTATTGGGTTTACATAGAATTGGCAAGTTTCAGTTATGGTATATCCCAATCTTGGTCAGGTGGTGTTTTATTTTGGGGGTCATTACTTACTTTGGTTGGTTGTGGTTTTGCAGCTATTGCAAATAATCGTTATGGAATTGCAAAGCCTTTTGTTGTTTCGTCCATATGCATGATGATTATTGTGGGAATGCTATCAACCGGAATAACCAATATGAATCTTCTGATAAGTGTTTTTATGTTTAATTTTTTATGGATTTTTACAGATGTTTTTCAGATGGCAACAGTAGCAACAATAGACAGGGAAGGCTCATTTGCCGCTTTAATGCCAGGAGCTCAGGGTATGGGTCAAATTGTTGGGCCCAATATAGCAGCTTCGATACTTGGAGCCGATTACGGATACAGTTCAGTCTTTTCTATGTGCGTTATATTCACTGGCTTAAGCATCATCACATATCTTTTCATGCGAAGTAGGCTGGAGAAATATTCTCCACAGATTCTTGAAAAATAAAATTTTTAATTGATGGTTGCCTTAAATCTCTCCATTAGATATTGACCAGCTTTTATATCTCGGTACTTAGCCTTATCATCACTTTCAACACAAGTTGGCAGGCATGAAATATTTGCATCGTAATTTGGGTTTTGAAAGTATGCGATAGACTGCCTTCTTTTTGACTGTGCCCGAGTATTATCTGAACCAATTACACGATGAAGTGTTGATACCCACCTATCATTTGTCCACCGGGCCATCATGTCACCAATGTTGATAATAAATGTATCTTTCTCAGGCTTAATCGGTGACCACGAGCCATCGGATCTTTTTACTTCTAACCCGCCTACATTCATATCTGGGAGAAGTATTGTAAGGCTGCCATAATCTGTATGTGCACCCGCTCTTTGTTGGTTTGGCAGGTGCTCAGTTTTTATTGATGGATAGTTGAGTGCTCTTAATGCGCTTATATGGTGAGAGTAAAATTTAGCGAAATAATCCTTATTCAGATTAAGCGACACTGCAAAGAGACTCATAATATTCAAGCTCAGCACTTCCATTGCTTGATAATATTTCAACCAAATTTCTTTAAAATTTTCGGGGGAACTTGGCCAGATATTGTCACCATAAAAAAAATCATCAGATCTATTCTTGGTTCTAGGTTTTTTAATTGGCCCGGTGCTGAAGGCTTCTTTTAGATCTGGTGGTGTTTCTACCCCTCTGGATTTTGTGAGCGTTTCTGATTGCATCGGAAAATATCCACGAGGATTATTACTGTCTGATGGTTTGAATTGACTTTTTGTTTTATCTGGAAGAGAAAAAAAATCCGTTGTTAATTTCCACATATCATCAATAATGCTTTGGTCAATGTCGTGATTATTTATTTTTAAAAAACCAACTTCACGACAAATATCATCAACTAAACGTCCTGTTTGTAGCCTTGATTTATCATCCCCAGTAAGAAAAGACTGGATATCAATAGAGGGAATAGATTCTTTATTTTTCATTTTCATTTTGCCAACTTTAAATCATTATAATCGGAGGCAATCTTGGCAGCTAGTCTGGCGTTATTCAAAACCAGTTGAATATTCGCTTCCAAGCTGTCACCACCTGTTTTCTCGGCCACTTTTGAGAGTAAAAATGGTGTAGTTCTTTTTCCAGTAATCTTTTTCAATTTCATTTCTTTTAGCGCGTCATTAATTACATTAGCAATTTTACTTGAATCAATAGAATATTCTTCCGGGATGGGGTTTGCCACAACCATTCCTCCCATTAACGGAATATCCCATTTGACTTTTAAAATTTCAGCGATCTGCCTTGTATTTTCACAACTGTAATCAACGAGACACTCACTCTCACGTGAATAAAATGCAGGCATAGCTTTTGTTTTGTATCCGATAACTGGTACACCATGCGTTTCAAGATACTCCATTGTCTTTGGTATATCCAAAATCGATTTAACGCCAGAACAAACTACGGCAACATTGGTTTTTGCTAACTCTATAAGATCGGCCGATATATCAAGCGATTCGTTTATATCTCGATGTACGCCCCCTATGCCTCCAGTTGCAAAAACACTTATTTTTGCCAATGATGCAATGATCATGGTGGCAGCAACCGTGGTTGCACCATGATTTTGTCTAGCAATAGAGAAAGGAATATCACGACGACTGACTTTATTTATCTTGTCTCCCTGTTTTGCAAGAAAATGCATTTCATCCTCAGAGATCCCCGCTTTAAGACGGCCATCTAATATAGCTACAGTGGCCGGGATCGCACCATTTTGTTTTACAGTTTTTTCTACATTTAAAGCAGTCTCCAAATTCTTTGGATAAGGCATGCCATGGCAAATTATCGTTGACTCAAGTGCGACGATAGGTTCACCGTTATCAATAGCGCTCTTCACTGAAGGGTTAACATCAAGGTATGATTTGTTATTTTTTCTTAGAGGCGAACTCATTATATAGTCTCGTTATTTTTTTGGTGGTTAATAATGGATTTACAGTGGACTTATTTTCCACTGCTAAGCTTGCTGCTATTAATGCCTGATAGGCTGATTTTTTTATCCCATAATTTTTTTTAAATGCGTTCACAAGCGCAGCCATTGAGGCATCACCCGCACCAGATACGTTCTTAACTTCTAATTCTTTATTCAAAGATACTGATCCAGACCCAGACGCATTTGAAAAATAAATGCCTTTTTTACCCATAGAAATAAAAATTCTTTTCAATCCCTTTTTATGGAACCAGTCAGCGGCTAATTGAAGATTTTTTTTATTATTCATTGATATACCACTGATTGCTTCGGCTTCGCTTAAGTTTGGTTTTAGAGTATGAATTTTATCTAAATAGGCAGATATTTTTTTTGCTTTTTTTGTTGAAACAGGATCCACGAATATAGGAATTTTGTTAAACGTATTAAAGATATAACCTAATGACGCTTCACTAATATTTGTGTCTATAACTATTATTTCAGAACGTAAAATTATATCTTTGATGGACTCAAGATATGAGGGCGTTATAGCAGATATTATCTCCATGTCTGAAACGGCATTTATCATTTCACCAGTGCTGTCAACAACTGACATATACGTTGAGGTAGGACGAAGCTGATCTTTAATGATATAGCGCGAATCAATTCCGGCATGATCGATTTGTTTTAAAAGAAATTCACCGTGAGGATCCTCACCAACAGCCGAGATTAACTTGCAGGACAAACTGAGATTTCTTAGATTTTCAGCAATATTTCGTGCAACACCTCCAGATGTAATTTGTAGCTTTCCTGGATTTGAATCACCATTCTTTATTTTTGCATTTGAAATACCATGAATATCTATGTTTGCTCCACCAATGACTGTGATCGAGGAGGGTTCAGCTAAGATATAACCTCTTCCTTTGATGACTCCTTTCTTTCCTAGATTCATGACATGTATCGCAACAGATGATCTTGAAATATTGAGCTTTTTCGATAGTTCTAGTTGAGAAATCATAGGATTATCAGATATCTCTTTTATTATTTCATTTTCGCGTTTAGTGATATTCATAACATATGTTTAATTATATAACATATGTTTAATTATATATATAAAATTACATGTAAAATTTTCTTTATAAGTTGCATTTAAAACGCTACATTGAAAAGCCTTGAGGGACTCAAATATCAGGAAAAAAATTAAAAGGAATCACAGTGGAAGAGAAGAAAAGAAAAAAACTCAATTTTGATAGTAAAGCGGTTTACTATGCCCCGGACTCTGGATCCAATTCCATAGGCGCCCCAATATTTATGTCATCCAGTTTTCATTATGGCGCGGAAGTCTATCAAAAGGTTGTAGAGGGTGAGAGAAAATCAGTAAATATCTATGGTCGATGCGGCAATCCCAATGAGTATCAGTTTGAGGATCAGATGATAATGATAGAAGGAGCGGATGCATGTTTGGCAACAGCGTCAGGTATGGCAGCAATATCTGTGACTTTATTTGGCTTATTGAAAAGTGGTGACCATATAGTATGTGACTGGACTACTTACAGCTCTACTCATGAAATGCTTGATCACCGTTTGACTGATTACGGGATTGAAACAACTTTTGTTGATACTTCCAATCTGGAATCTGTAGAAGCCGCGATAAATGAAAACACGAAAGTGTTATATTTTGAGTCAATAGCCAACCCAAGCATGAAAGTTCCAGATTTTAATGCCTTGGTGAATATCGCACATAAAAATAATGTTGTGGTTGTTTGTGATAATACATTTGCAAGTCCATATGTTGTAAGACCTCTCGATTGGGGGGTTGATATTGTTGTTGAAAGTGCTACCAAATTTATTGGAGGGCACAATGATGCTCTCGGTGGTGTCATTGCTATGAAATCAAAGTTATTACCACCTGACTTCATGGAACAAATCAGATGGAATACGATGGTTAAATGGGGGTCACCTCTGTCTCCATTTAATGCGTGGGTTCTTTTGAGAGGAATACAAACATTGCCTGTTAGATTGGAGAGGCAGTGCAAGACTGCGATGATTTTAGCAGAACACTTTTCATCCCACGACAAGATCAAGAGAGTCTGGTATCCAGGATTGGATAGCCACCCTCAGCATGAACTCGCAAAGAAACAGATGCCAAAGTTTGGAGGCATGCTCACATTTGAAGTAAACAATGGCGATGATGCATTGACTGTGCTTGATAATTTGGAGTTAGCATGCTTTGCAGCCAGTCTTGGTGGTGTAAGGACAACTACACAAATACCTGCAACTATGGCATTTCTTGATATATCTGAGGAAGAGCGTCAAGAAATGGGTATATATCAAGGGATGATCAGAGTATCCACTGGGCTTGAAGATCCTGATGATCTGATTGCTGATTTTAACGCAGCACTTAGTTTGATTTGATTAGATTATGCAATTAAAAAGATCATTGAATTTTTGGGATGTATTTTCTATTGCAATGGGACAAGTTATTGGTTCCGGGATAATGGTGTTAATTGGAATTGGGATTGGATTTACAGCATACGCAATCCCGTTCGCTTTTATTTTATCGGCAACTTTATCAATAATTAAACAACTACCCATTGCTTTTATGGGGTCTGCAATGCCTGCCACGGGCGGATTATATGTGTATTGCAAAAGAATACTAGGACCACAAGTTGGATTCTTCTATTTAGCAATTCTCACTTTCACGCATATTTTAATTGCATTATTTGCTCTCGGATTTTCCCAATATGCTATCGCGCTATTACCTCAATTAAATCCAAATTTAACTGCGATTGGCATTATGCTTCTGTTCTATGTGGTTAATCTTTTTGGGGTCAAGCAAGCGGCATCAATACAAAAAGTTATGATTGTTTTGTTATTGTGTGGTCTCTCTTCACTTATTTTTTTCGGGATACTCGAAGTTGACTATTCTAATTTTACGAAACCAGATAAGTTATTTCCGCAGGGTTGGTATGGTTTTGGTTTGGCCTGTGTGGTGCTTTCTTTTTCTACTGGTGGGGCTCAGTATGTTTCTGAATTAGGTGGAGAAATGAAGAATCCAAGGGAAGATCTCCCAAAAGCAATAATATACAGTACTGCCGTCGCTGCAATTTTCTTTGCCCTAGTTTCAATAGTAGCAGTTGGTATTTTACCAGTGGAACAGACCGCCGGAAAACCCTTATCTGAAGTCGCAAAAGCAATACTTCCTCCTACTGTCTATGTTGCGTTTATCGTGGGAGCTGGACTTTTCGCGCTGGCAACCAGTATCAACTCAACTTTTTCCTGGGCTACTAAATCACTCTTGATTGCATGCGATGACGGCTGGCTTCCCTCAAGACTGGCAAGTGTGAATAAACGTTTTAATACACCTCATATACTATTAACGGTTATCTTGATTTTCGGGTTAGTTCCAATTTTGGCTGGCAAGGATCTCAGATACATAATAATGCTTGGTGGGGGACTGGTATTTATCTACGATCTGATTCCATTAATTGCTGCGTTTAAATTCGCCAAGAAGCTTCCAGATATTTTTGCTAATGCAAGCATGAGTTTTTCGGAAAAAAAATTAAAAACAATCAGTATTATTGGTGTCCTAATATTGATAGGACAAGGCACACTTTCATTTTCTGATATCGATCAAAGTGGTTGGTTGTTAGTAGTTCTTTATATTCTATTTGTATTGATTTACATCAGGTTAAGAAAGCCCTACATCAAAAAAACGGACTCTTAAAAAAGAGTCCGTTGACTATTTTTCTTACTCATCATATAAAGCGAGTGCCGTTAATTTAGGACCTGTTTGCATGAGTATGTATTGTTTGCCCTCATGCATGTATGTCATCAGACCATAATTTGTTCTGTCTTCCATTTCTATGCCACCAAGCTGCTCACCTGTAATCTTATCAACAAAATAGAGCATCGGAGTGCCATCACTGGCACTCGAAGCATACATGAAGATAGAGTCTGTAACAGCCATGGCTGCATTACTTCCTGTTCCTGTTGTTGGGATATTCATACCCTTAAGATCCGGATGATTTAAAACTCTCTCAGGCGTTTCACCAATAGGAAGCTGCCATAAGTGATCACCAGTGTTCATATCGATCGCTGTTATGTGACTGTATGGCGGCTTAAACATTGGTAAATTGTCTGGACCTCTTGGGTTATCGTATCTTAATGAAGCGAAATCAGAAAAACGCGCACCGGTTGGCAGTTTAATATTTTTGTCTCGCTCTTCACCAGTCACAATTGTTCTGGCTGTGCATGCCTTTCTCGTCGAAACATATAAGATGCCGGTTGTTGGATCAGCAACTGTTGGACCATCAATATTTGTTCCGCCCCCATCACCCGGGCACCAGTATGCCGCTCTGTAACCTTGATCATTGTCTCTGTGCAAAGGCGGATTGAAGAGTGGTCCTATTTTGTAATCCTTTAAGATATCAATGGCTGCCTGCCTCAGTTCAGGTGTGTAATCGATTAAATCATCATGTGTGAGGCCCTGCATTCCATATGGCTCTGGTACAGTTGGAAATGGTTGTGTCTCAGAAAGCTTTTCACCTGGAATATCAGATGCAGGAACTGATTTGTATTCAATCGGCCAAATTGGCTCACCTGTCTCCCTATTAAATGTATAAACCATATTTTGTTTTGCAGTTTGAGCAACTATTGGAACCTCTTCTCCATCAATGACTACATCCAGCAATACAGGTGCTGTCGGCGTGTCATAGTTCCATATATCGTGCTTAACTAGTTGATAGTGCCACACGCGTTTACCAGTTTTTGCATCCAAGGCAATTAAACTTGTTGAATATAAGTTGTCGCCTGGACTGAATCCACCATAATAATCAATGGTCACGCCATTAGTTGGGATATAGACAATTCCTCTTTCTAGATCAGCTGACATGGGAGCCCAGGACGAAATATCGCCTGTGTATTTCCAGGCATCGTTTTCCCATGTCTCATGACCAAATTCTCCGGGTTGAGGAATTACATTAAATTTCCAAAGAAACTCACCTGTCCTTGCATCATAAGCAAGTATATCTCCTGGGACATTCTCAATTCTTGATTGGTAATAACCTTGCTCATGTGAATTTCCCACAATAACAACGCCATTAACTACTATGGGAGGCGATGAGGTGGTGATATAACCAGTCTCAAGCGGTAAACCTTCATATGGATCATATTCGTATTTTTCATCACCTCGTCCTAGATCGGCTAACATATCCACAACACCAGACTCAGGGAAACCATCTATTGGGACCGGAGTTCCCCAATTTTCGAGTGGCTCTCCAGTTTCAGCATCAAGGGCTGTTAGAAAGAATGCTGGAGATGAAATGTAAATTACACCTCTGCCATCAATTTCTGCATATGCAACTCCTTTACCATAGTCTTTTCGCATAGAGTATTCGTATCTGCCTGTTTTTGGTTCACCGTATGACCAGATCAATTCTCCTGTTCCTGGATCTATTGCAACAACATATCTTCGAGCTCCAGCGACTGTATACAGTTTTCCGTTGATGTAACTCGGCGTGGATCTTCCGCTCTGAGCATTAAAACTCGCACCGTCCCAAACCCATGCTTCTTCAACGTCTTCAAAATTATCAGCATTAATTTGATTGGCAGGAGAATATCTTGTGTGCGCTGCATCTCCTCCGAGATACTCCCATTGACCATCCTTTGTGCCTTGACCAGAAGTTACATTGCCCTGATTTTGGGTGGACGCATTCTCTGAGCATGCTCCTATTGTGAACAGCACTGTGATATGAAGCAGTCGAATCAGAGAGTTTTTTATGCTTTTATTTTTCATAATTTATTCCTTGCAGCGAAAATATTACTGAGATAGTAAGTTAGCTATTGTTGTTATTATTATACAGAGTCTAATAAACTATTTATGATAGGTAAAATTAAATAAATATATTAATTGCTTTCTCTTTTTATGGCAGTTTTCTACAAAGCAGGCAAAATTGTTAATCCAATTAAGGTGATCATTCTTTGATAGAGTTATTTTTTCAGTTAATTGATAGGCTAGATTCATTTCTTTGGGGTCCTTGGACAATGATGCTCATAGCTTTTGTCTCTGCCTATTTGACTGTGAAGAGTCGTTTCTTCCAGATTTCTCATTTCAAATATATTCTCTCTGAAACTTTCTTTAAAATTTTCAATCGTACTGAATCCTCCTCAAAAACCAGCATCTCACCTTTTCAAGCCACAACAGCTTCACTAGCTGGAACTGTGGGAATGGGGAATATGGCCGGTGTCGCCACCGCACTCTCAATCGGAGGACCTGGCGCTATATTTTGGATGTGGATTCTTGCACTCTTCGGAATGATAACCAAGGCTGCAGAAATTGCTATTTCGGTTCACTATAGAGAAGTTGACCCGCATGGAAATATAATTGGCGGACCAATGCATTACATTAAAAAAGCATTAGGCTGGAAATCACTTGCTATTTTATTCAGCGTCGGAATTACCATTAATTGTGTTTTTACATCGTCATTACTTCAGTCACATACTGTTGGAAGAGCCCTTGATGCCAGTTACAACATCAGTCCATATATTACAACCTCAGTTATGGCCATCATTACAATGTTCGTAGCAATTGGTGGTATCAAAAGAATTGGAAGATTTTGTGAAACTCTCGTTCCATTTATGACTTGTTTGTATCTTTTTTGCGGACTGGTGATATTTTTCAATAATATTTCCAGTCTTCCTGATGTGCTAACAAATATTATTGCTTATGCTTTTTCACCTGCTCCTGCCATAGGTGGTTTTGCTGGAGCATCGGTTGTGGCTGCAATACAAATGGGCATGGCAAGAGGTATGTTGTCAAACGAGGCTGGACTTGGCACTGCCCCAATGATTCATGCCAATGCAGAAACAAAACATCCATTTCAACAAGCATTATGGGGTGCTGCTGAGGTGTTTTTTGATACAACTGTTGTTTGTACGATTACGGCGGTAATTATTCTCTCTACAGGGGTGCTTGAATATGGCAATTCTGGAATTGAATTACTATTGGATGCTTTTTCGAGTTTTTATTCTCCTCCAGTGGCAAACGCGATTATTTCAATTGCAATAACGACATTTTGCCTTTCCACTCAGATTGGTTTTTTTATATATTTCAAAACAGCTGTGACAGACTTAGTCGGCGAAAGAATTTTTGATGTAGTTAAATGGCTGTATTTTATTCCTGGTATTATTTTCGCTGGTATTACCAATGTTGATCAATTGTGGAAACTGGCAAACATTTCAGTCGCATTGAGCGCCATTCCAAACTTGATAGCACTTTTGTTTTTGAGTGGTGTATTTATAAAATTGATGCGTGATTATTTCTCTGAACAGAGGAAATTTGATACTGAATTAATTGATACAACACGAAATTACATTAAAATCTCATAACTCATAGATAAAAAAGATAAAGAAACAGGAACATTGTTATGCAATACGATAAGCTAGATGAGAGTGCCAAGGGTGTTTACATAATCTCAGCAACACCTTTCAAAGACAACGGTGCCTTAGATATTGAAAGCACGAAAAAACTTATGGATTTCTATATTGAAAAGGGTGTAGATGGTATTACAGTGCTTGGCGTCATGGGAGAAGCTCCAAAACTTACTGCTGAAGAGTCTAAGTTATTCTTAGATACGGCACTTAAACAAATTAATAAACGAGTTCCGGTAATAGTGGGTGTTTCAAATCCAGGAATTGATAATCTCTGTGAACTGGCAGAATACAGCATGGAACAGGGTGCCGCTGGAGTTATGATTGCTCCGCCAGCAGGAATAGCTACTGAAGAAAAGCTATGGAACTATTTCGCAACCATATTTAAAAAATTAAATGATGAGATTCCAGTTTGTTATCAGGATTATCCCTTTTTTACGGGATCTGAAATCTCTGTGACAACGTTCAATCGAATGGTTGCAGAATATAAGCAACTCGTTATGTTCAAGCATGAAGAATGGCCTGGATTAAACAAACTTTCAAGGATAAGAAAATCGAGCGATGAAGGAAAAACCCGTCGTGTTTCAATTCTAACGGGTAACGGGGGTTTATTTTTGCCACAAGAGCTTCAAAGAGGAGCAGATGGGGCCATGACTGGATTTGCCTATCCAGAAATGTTGGTTAAAGTTTATGAACTTCATAGTGCAGGAAAAGTTGATGAGGCTGAAGATTTATTTAATCTCTATCTTCCATATGTAAGATATGAGCAACAACCAGGAATTGGTTTAGCGATAAGAAAAGAAACACTCCTTCGACGAGGTGCGATTGACTCAAATAGATCTCGTGATCCTGGCCCAAACCTGAGCAGTCAGGACACCACAGAATTATCAAGATTGGTCGATCGTATGGAAAAGCAATTAAATAAGTTTTTAGATTGAGAGGTAGAAAGTATTTAGATGCAAAAATTAGATTTAAAAATTATAAATGGCACCATAGCAAATTCCACGGAAACTTTTTGCTCTGATATTGGCATCAAAGATGGAATTATTGTTGCGATTGGAAAGGAGATAGGCGATTCAGAAAGAATCATAGACGCGAAAGGTCAATTGGTTCTCCCTGGTGGCATCGAAGCGCATTGCCACATTGAGCAAGAATCTTCGAGTGGCATAATGACATCAGATGATTATTACTCGGGGAGTGTCTCGGCTGCTTTCGGCGGCAATACATGCATAATCCCTTTTGCGGCTCAACACAGGGGTCAAAATTTACATGACGTTTTGGATTTATATCATGGCAGGGCGGAACCAAAATCTGTAATTGATTATTCGTTTCATCTTATCATTTCTGATCCA
>Ga0207993_1000082_pt1 | contig 37683 bp, 34 predicted proteins | sample ETN01SmetaG_2_FD_185791 | JGI IMG/M metagenome (GOLD analysis project Ga0207993, IMG submission 185791) | Marine microbial and viral communities from oxygen minimum zone, Eastern Pacific Ocean - ETNP2014F12-01SV265 (SPAdes) (version 2) | ecosystem: Environmental > Aquatic > Marine > Oceanic ...
GTATTTCTGCTAGAGGCCTCATTCCTCCCAAGGCAGCCCCAGTTGCTGAATGGATGATTATTGCCTCGGAGAGTGGCATATCGAGGAGCTTCGTTTGGTGCCCCTTTGCCTTCAGCCCCAGATTCATCCCGAAAGCCCCAGCGACTTCCATATCTTCTCCCATGAAAACCATCTGTTCTCCAAATTGCTCAGCCAGAGTTGCCATGGCATTCTGTATTGATCTACTGAATGTCCATGAGTTTGGAGCATCTGAGAATTCGATTCCGTTTTCTCCAGATTTTAGAACCGCTTCTAGGGCATCGCCCTCTCGATCTATTCTACTCAGCTGGTGTTCATGGCTTGTTGCATCAAACAGTGAGGTCACCCCCCTTACTACCGAATTTCCCTCTGGCCAATCCATTTCTTCCAATTCACTCCTGGCAGCAGCGATCCCCTCCTCCTCTTCCCGTAGTATCCGATTCAGCATCTGTTCCCCGACTCCTAATTTAATCAGCAATTCTCTGTGGTTTGGGAGGGGGTCCTTCTCGGACCAGTATCGAAGCAAATCGCGATCAACATAACCCGGAGGATTTCCACTTGAAGATCCGAGATACAAGTCATCGTGATGGTGAGCATGACCACAACCCCTCATTGTCTCAACATGAATCAGAGTGGCCCCACAATCTTCCATTGCGAACTCTCTAGCCACAGCTGAGGATGCATAGAACATCCCTGGATCGGATCCATCAATGGTCCACGACGGTATTCCCATTGCGTGCCCTTTGTCACCAAAGGTCTCCGCTCCAGATTGCGCCGAGTTGAAAGTGTCGAGAGCAATCTGATTATTTTGAATCATAAAGCAAATTGGAAGTCCCCGGACACCTGCGAAATTCATCGCTTCCCAGAACTCTCCACTGCTGCTACAACCTTCTCCAACCGGGGCTAGATGAAATCTCTTCACGCCCATTAGCTTCGCAGCCAATGCTACCCCGGTTGTAGTTGCACTTGCTATCGGAAGGGGTGCTGTTGGGGGTAGGACTCTCTTCTCCCAATTCCCAATATGCAAATCACGCCCCCCACTTCCCTCGATACCTCCATCCATGTAGGACTCCGCCTTGCCCATTTGGGCTGCAAGAACTTCAATCGGAGTCTGCCCCATGGCTAGGGCGAGCCCCATATCCCGTATCATAGGTGCAACTACGTCTGCATTTTCTCGCTCACTCTCGGGAAGATCAACTGCTCTATTCATTGCAGAAGCACAAGCTGCCACGCCCTCCTGCCAAGTTGATCTGAACCCCTTCCCTCCGAAGGTACCGCCATCTGGGGTGGGCAGTCCCGATGCGAATAGATCCTTCAACTGTTCATCAACTAATCTCGTTCTAATCATCCATCTCTGCCATTGCAATCTATCTTCTACCGTAATTGAGTGATAATGGGCCATTCTCCTAAGGCAAAGTGTAACATCGACCAGGAATCGATCCATCCTCCTTTCTAGGAAAATTCCTCCCGTTCTTCGAGGAATTATTTCCGTTTCACCCAAAGATGAGAGGTTTGGACCAAGAAGGCGTTCTGACATTCGTTTTTTCAACTCAGAAACCAGCATTTCCGAAAATTCGTGGAAACTTTCCCCATCCAGATAATTTGGCATCTTCAGATTGCCCCAGCAGTCAGAAACCACATCCAGATGGCCATCGTGCCTTTCAGCAATGAATCCTAGCAATTCATCCCTGACGCACTCGATAGAAACTTTCTGGGGGAATTCTAACGGAATCTCGGGTTTCCAACCAGAACCCCAAATCTTCGGTAATATCGATTGTGGCTCATCATTAGGACGGTCAAGAGCCCCTTCTTCCATAGAGATCCCGGCGTTTCTTCTTGCCGCCTCTTCTACAAGTTCTCCAATCTTAGAACGTGGATCCCTTTCCCATATCTCCAAACTCCTTGTTCTCCCCTTGCCACTGGATGATCTATCCAGTGTGGTCCTGATCCTTTTTTCACATTTTGAGCACTTCCTGTCCAATTTACTCGATTTATTGGACCTAGTTTTCCAAATCTGGTGAAGGCCACACTCGGGACACTTCCAAATCCCTATTCTCGCCGATACCATGGCCGCCCCAGCAGGTATAGTACAACAATATTGGCCATAATTATGGTATTTTAACCACAATTAATTGTTTAATGTGGTATTTCCGTTTTATTAGATCTATATTTTCTTATTTTTACCACATTAAAATAGTGTATATAGGATAAAAATACCACATTATATCAGATATATTAGTGAAATTAGTGAAAAAGTAGTTAATTACCACATTAAAATAGTGTATAGTGGATAAATATACCACATTAATATTTGACAATACTCGGGTCTACATTGTCCGACCAAGAGAGTATGCCCCCAGTTAGGTTGAAAACACGTCCAATTTCCAAATCAGATTCTATGATGAATCTGGCCACAGCAGCCGATCTCTGGCCACTTCTACAGTATACGACGATATCAGTTCCTGTTGGCAACTCGGATAATCTCGTCGGAATCTCAAGATGCATTATTCTGGCATCGGTTCCCTCGATAGAAGCAATAGCCTCCTCATGCGCTCTTCTAACATCAAGTAGGAATGGTTTCCAACCACCCTGTCTCCGTTCGGATAGATCCTTCGCACCAATTTCTTCAAAATCCCTGCTCAGCGACTCCCCTAGTTTTGTGGCCCTAACTCTTTCTGGATTTTTGGAAAACGATAGTGTCCTCATTTCCATCGTCAAAGCATCAATTGTCAGCAACTTTCCACTCAGATTTTCTCCAATGCCCAGAATTACTTTCAGTGCCTCTGTCGCTTGTATTGTTCCAACAATGCCGGGCAATACCCCCAAAACTCCAGCTTCCGAGCAATTTGGTGCTAATTCTGGAGGAGGGGGCGTGGGAAACAGATCACGATAATTTGGCCCGCCATTGAGATTGAATGTCGAGACTTGCCCCTCGAATCTATGGATGCTCCCAAAAATCCAAGATTTATCCAGAACCTCACAGGAGTCTCCAATCAGATATCGAGATTGGAAATTGTCAGTCCCATCGATAATTACATCATAATCTGCCAATATTTCCAGTGAATTACCTTGAGTCAGCCTATCATCGATTCCAATCACATCAATATCGGAATTTAGTCCCTTGATCCAGTTCGAAGCAGACTCTACCTTAGATTTGCCAACCCAAGAAACATTGTGGATGATCTGCCTCTGTAAATTGGATGAACTCACCGCATCATTGTCTATTATGCCTATTCTGCCGACTCCGGCCGCGGCCAAATACATCAATGCAGGAGAGCCCAAACCCCCTGCTCCCACTACCAGAACCGACGCCTTCAGTAGTTTCTCCTGACCTTCAACCCCAACCCCTGGGAGAACTAGGTGTCTTGCGTACCTCTCCCTCTGCTCAGGTCCCAGGTAGTCTGGCATTGCCACCGTGAAAGGGGGGCCAATCAAGTATCTTCGGTCTCAAATATTGTTCTCTATCCGTCGATGGGGTGGCAATCGCTCCTGCTTTGGCCCGCAAGTTTCTCAGAAGGCCCCATTCGTGTAAAGCCGGGCAAATGCCACAGTGAAACCGATCCGACCCCAAACCCGAGTCAAAATTTGTGCCGATTCTGAAGTTATGTCCCTGTGGAAAAATAAATTCCAAAGACGCCGAACAAAATTTTGATCCAGTGGGTCATCGGGTCTTGGAATGCCCTTGAAGTACCTTTCAAGATCGGATAGAATGCAGAACCGTCCACGAAATAGCCAGAGTATTTCTGTGGACGAGTATAGGACAACCACTCCCCACCACATCCATTGGTATGGCCCCAACCAAAGAATGGCACACCAAACTGTAACAATTGTATGCGAGAGATAGAAAATATCCCCGATTCGATGGGATAACCAACTTCTGTCTTGCCAGTTTTCTGGATTTCTGAATACTCCGAATTCTACCATTCCGTCAACTCAGTGTTGATCCTCTAACCATCGCTCAGCATCTATTGCAGCCTGACAGCCCATTCCAGCAGCCGTAATCGCTTGTCTGTACCTTTTGTCTACAACATCCCCAGCAGCAAACACTCCCGGAACTGCCGTCATTGTATTCGTCTTGTGGACGATGTATCCCTCCGAGTCAGTTTCCAACTGATTTTCTAGGAAGCTGGTAATTGGCTTATGGCCTATTGCAATAAAAGCGCCAGCACAACTTATCTCCTCCTCCGATCCATCCCTGGGGTCCTCTAGAATGGCACCAGTAAGGCCTTGTTCGTTGGCAACCCACCTTTTCACCTGCCTGAATGGCTTGATCTCTATCTTTGGATGACCCTCTGCCCTCTCGTACATCACTTTTGACGCCTTGAAAACATCCCTCCTGTGGATTACAGTAACCTTGCTTGCAAACCTCGTTAGGAAGGTTGCTTCTTCCATTGCCGAATCTCCACCTCCGACAACGATGATTTCTTCGTCTCGGAAGAAAGCACCGTCACAAGTGGCGCATGTCGAAATTCCGCGCCCCTTCTGCTCCTCTTCACCTTCTGCACCAAGCCAAATCGCCTCCGCCCCAGTGCAAATAATCAGCGATTCTGCCCTGAACTCCTCCCCTTCCACCCAAACTCCAAAGGGACGTTGCGAAAGATCGACTCTTTCCACGTTCTTGTCTTGGACCTCCAAACCGAATCTTTCGGCCTGTTCCCTCATGTCGATCATCATCTCCGGTCCGCCAATTCCCTTTGGATATCCAGGGAAGTTCTCAACATCCGATGTTAGCATCAACTGTCCTCCTGACATGTACCCGGCAAACATCAAAGGACTCAGCAAGGCTCTGGCCGAGTATAGTCCGGCAGTGTAACCTGCAGGGCCTGAACCAACAATGATTACGCTCCTGACGTCCTCGCCCATAAGTCACCGAGGTGTAAGGCATCCCTTGAATCTTGACAGTCTTACCACTCCATCGAATAAGGGAAAAATCGAGAAAGAAATCGTAATATAACAACCATCAAGAGGGATACTCATGCCAAAATACATGTATTCTGGAAACTACACTAAGGAAGGTGCTGCTGGCCTGCTAAAGGACGGAGGCAAGGCGAGAAAGGAAGAAGCCGAGAGGATAGTGGAAGCAATGGGAGGATCCCTGGAAGCTTACTACTGGTCCTTTGGAGAGATGGATTTTCTTATGATTGCCGACATCCCAGAGGAAATGGCCGTAAAGTTCTCCCTCTACGTCGGAGCGTCGGGAGTTTTCAATGGAAAGCTGACTCCTCTAATTACTGTCGAGGGGATGGAAGCCGCCACTTCCACTGAGTTGCCTCCAATGCGACTTCCGGGCGAATGATGCCTTCGTTCACGCTGACATCGCTGCGACCGCACCAACCGCGGACCTAGCGTGTGGCTCTAGCCTAGGCTCAATGTGCTCAGGCTCGGCCCCAGGACCGATTATTCCCAATCCAATCGGCTTGTTATGCTTGATTTGCAATTCAATAATTGACATGGTAACAGAATTGCCCATTACAAGGCCATGATCGGTCTCACCACGTTCGATAATCCCCAAGACAATGGCTCCATGGATTTCTTCATCATGGAGCATCCTGTCAAGAGCAAGGGGCGCCTCCATAGAACCGGGGATCCAAACGACATCCCGCACTTGCAAATTCTTGGAAGCCGCCTCATCTTTGGCAAATTCAAGCATCCTCTCTACTTCCTCGCGATGAAAAGACCCACAAACAATTCCAAGATTCATGATTTACCCATCCTGAGCATCGTCTCCACTACTGCTTGGGTTCTCGAGTCTATCTCAATGTTTACCCTGTCTCCTACGACCTTCTTATCCAGAGTGGTGATTCTGAGTGTCTCTGGGATAATATGCAAACCGAAACTCCCCTCATCGCATTTCCCAACAGTTAGAGACATCCCATCAACAGCAATGAATCCCTTTTCCAGTATGAATGGGGAGCATCCATCAGGTATGGAGATGAGGAGATCCAAACCCTCTCCAACCGTCCTCGACTCTATGATTTCCGCCGTTCCCATTACGTGCCCGGATAGGATATGCCCCCCCAACTCATCTCCGAGTCTCATCGACCTCTCGACGTTAAGCAAATCCCCCTCCGACCTATCTGACAAGGTTGTCCTGTCTAGAGTCTCTGAAATAGCATCAAAGGTCACCAGTCCGGAATCTATGCTAACCACAGTCATGCATACCCCATCTAGGGATACGCTTGCTCCAGTTTCGAGTCCGTCTAAGAAATCTCCCAGATCCACTGTTATTTTGCGAATCCCCTCGCCTTCGTCAATTCTCAGAATAGGTGCCGTTCCAGTTACAATTCCCGTAAACACGCTCAGTCCTCCTCATAGGGGCCGCCCTCTGTACTGGGCCACAAATCTAGAATCCTTGCAATAATCTTCCTAGTGCCGTCTAGGTCGTCCGACAAGCCTTCCACTCGCGTCACTTCCACCTTTCCGAAGCCAGCATTGTCCAAGCCAGACCTAATTGCGTCAATAGAGTGCTTCTGATCATAACCCAGAGCAATAATGTCTGGCTTCACATCCTCAAGTATCTCGAAAATGGGAACTCCGGGCGGATTTCCAATAATCGCTCTATCAACTGGTTTCAGGCCTTCCACCATTCTTCTCCTCAACTTCTGACCAGTAACTGGCTCGTGTTTCTGCTTCCTTACGGTCTCATCATGGGCAATGACGACAATAAGTTCGTCACCAAGCGATTTTGCTTGCTCGACGTAGTGCAAATGACCAGCATGGAGTAGGTCGAAAATACCTACTGCCATCACTCTGACCATCATTGACACCCCGTTGATATCTTCGCCTAATCCTTTTCATCGAAAGCAGTGGAAATCTGTTCCCCAGTAATCATTGGAATCCCATGCCTATCTGCATAATCTCTGGCCCCTTCCAAGGTCAACGCACCATCGCCATCCGGCTCTAGCATCTCGGCACCAATTGTACAAGGGACCAACCCTGCCAATCTGGCTATAGAAACGGCCAATTCAGTGTGCCCCTCCCTGGTCTTGAGCCCTCCAGGCGACTCTCTACACACAGGGATATGTCCCGGGGTCCTGAATTCCTTTCCTAATTGGGACAGAGCGAAGTCCCCCATTGCACCAATACCTATCAATTCCCCAGACAGTTCTCCGAACCTTCTTGTTGTCAGAGCTCTGTCCCTGTCGGTAATTCCCGTGTACGTCTCCCTATGGTTCAAAGAAAGAGTGAACGCAGATCTTGAATCGTACTGAAGGTCGTTTGTTACTAGATGCCCAAGTACAGGGTTCTCTCCGATCAAGGTTTCGTGAGAATGGATGTCCTGTAGCCACGGGAGTCCGAACATTTCCCCGATTTCATTTCCTATTGCTAGGAAGAGAAGTCCTCCGCAGTCTTTGCGCAGTCTCCTAATTACCTCTGGTGTAGCCGATGTTGCGGGCCATAGTAGATCTGTCTCTTTCTCTCTGAAATCAGAATCAAAGATCATTACAGGATTCCCTGACTTGAATGCAGAAATCGCTCTAGCAACTACGTCGTCCATGCCTCGCGGAGGGGCTATTGATACCCGATACTTTCGGTCTAGAAATAATGATGTCTAGGAGCAAACCCCACTGGAGTTATGGCAGGAGGCACCTCATCTTCATCGCCTGTCCGAGTTGACCTTGCTGGCGGTTGGACCGACGTGGGCCCATATCCCGGGGACTTCGGAGGAGAAGTCGTAAACTTCGCAATTAATCTTAGAGTGTTCGCCCGACTTGGTCCAGATTCAGGTGTTTCAGAGACTCACTTTGAGTTTCCAGTACCCAGGGGATCCGGATTGGGAACTAGCTCAGCCATGAATGTCGCATTGTCCGCGCTGAACTCTCCTGATCAAATTGAAGATCCCGTGAAACTAGCCGAGGAAGCGTTTGTTCTGGAGTCCGAATCCGGCAATTACTGCGGTAGGCAAGATCAGTGGGCATCAGCAGTAGGGGGTTTCAACCATCTGCTGTTCATTGGGGATTCGGTCGAGAGGATGCCATTTGAGCCAATGAGGTCGTCAATGAATTGGCTGAAGAAGCATCTCGTCATCTCATTCTCCGGTAAAACCAGGAATTCCGGAGATATGCAAGAATCAGTATGGTCTCGATATTCAAATGGGGATCCGGAGGTTATCAGTGGCCTACATAAGATCAGAGGTGCAGCTAGGGTGATGGCCCAGGGCCTCCAACAAGATCGCAGAGACATGGTAGTTGCTTCATTGAATGAAGTATGCGAGGGCGTTGACTTGATTGACGATGCAATCCACGATCCTTTCAGGGATGTGGTGCAGCCACTCATCGATAGTGGTTCTGCAGTAGCTTGGAAAGCGTTGGGGGCTGGCGGTGGGGGGTGCTCAGCAATTCTGTGCTCTTCCAATGGGCGTGAAGAGGTAATACAGGCCATAGAAGGAGTCGAATGGGAGATAATTGATTGGGATTTCGAGGACAAAGGAGTCCTGATTCACGATTGATAGTCAAGCACGAAATCTCAAACATGACCGTTTGCCCGAGCATCCATGGCCGACCGCCGCCATATGTTTGCATCCCTCGCCCTATTGGTCTTAATCGCACCATTGGTATCATCCTCAATCTCCTTTGAGCCGTCACGACAAGGAGGATTCGATGCAAATGGGGATTGGGTGCCCAGTGTAGAGTCAGACATTCACTGGAATTGGTGGACTCATTGGAGTCGAGACAAGGATTCTAACTCCCTTGACGACAGATTGGAATGGTTGATCGAGCAACCGGAACAAACTCAGAGAGACTGGTGGAAGAGGGCTCCCGAGGGAAGTGCTCGTATTTTTGTTGACTATGACCACCATCCGACAGATGCCGATATCTCTGCACTAGAGTCACTTGGGGTGGAAGTTACCTTCAGATTTGGATATTTGAACACGGTTTCTGGCACATCTCCCATTGCGCCAATCATAGACGAAGGAGGCATCCGATCCCTGAATGGCGTGGTGATGGTCGAGGATCTCGGACTCGCCGAGGTCAACATGCACGAGGCGGTTCCAAACATGGGCGTCGACACAGTGTGGGAAGACTTCGGGCTCGATGGTACAGGTTCTGTGATTGCCATTCTGGACACGGGGGTACGTGGCGATCACGAGGGCCTCAACGATATGGACGACGACCCATTTACCTGTATCGATGATCCTCCCGAGCCAGATCCCCTGAATCCTGAACCACAGCCCATTCCAGCGGACTGCGACCCCAAGATAATCGCATTCTTCGATGCAGTCTTCACCGACGAGGAGCAAGACCCATCAACATCATATGACTCTGGGACTCACGGAAGCCACGTTGCAGGTATTGCAGCTGGCTCCGGAGGTGGCCAGACCGACCCCACAACGGGTCTGAGGTACGTCGGAGCCGCCCCCGGAGCCCATCTGATCAACATACTCGGTTGCTGTGATGGCGATATTGAGGATGTGATGCAAGGGGCCCAGTGGGCAATTGACAACAAGGAAAAGTATGGAATCGACATTGTCACTTCTTCCTTGGGGGAACAGCAATTCGAGGTACATGTGGACAATGATGGGAGTTCGGCATGGAGCCGACAGATGGACATGGTCGTCGAAGCAGGAATCATCACGACTCTATCGGCAGGGAACGAATTCGGCGGGGTAACCATAGCCGGTTGTAATACGATAGATAGCCCTGGAGATGCGCAATTGCCGGTTACAGTGGCCAGTTTGGACAAGGATCTAGGACTTGCAATATACAGCAGCAGGGGGTACACTTCAGATCTCAGGGTAAAACCGGATGTCGCAACAATCGGCTCTGACATAATGGCCCCCGATGCAGCTACTCAGGACGGCTACACCGGCAAGTCAGGAACGAGTATGGCTACTCCTCTAATGGCAGGAATCGCCGCATTGATGGTTCAAGCCAATCCTGATCTGACTCCTGCGGAGTTCAAGTCAATAATTGCAGCACATTCGATAGAGAGGGATGTCCAGCTCCTTGATGACCCGGGATTCAACGATTGTAGCATTCTCGAGACCAGACCAGACAATGAGTTTGGATATGGGCAGGCGGACCCCACAGCATTTGTAGAGGCGGCAGGAAGCATCGATCGTTCACTCAATGTCTCAATGGAAATCGAGACCCTGCAAGAAATCGGCAACGAGAGCTACATCAATGGCCACTCGTCAGGAGCAGGGATTGATCAGCCAACCACTCGGGTCGAGATTCGTGTCGGAGGCGGGGATTGGAAGGGGGCAGAGGACGACTCACCACTGGAAGACTGGTCACTCTGGAGTATCCGCCTTGATCCTCACCAGGAGTCAGGGAACTCTACCATTTTCGCTAGATTAGTCGTCGATGATGAGCATATCTCCCCAGTAGACGCCCGCCGAGTAATTCTGCTCGACACGCCCGCGACATCCGGAGGGGGCTCGGGGGGTTCGAGCAGTTCCAACATCCTGATAATCGGTGTAGGGCTGATGCTGTCCGTATTGGTTGGATTTGTGATATTCAACAGAGAACAACTAGTCCAGGAGTGGTTCGAAGGAAAGAGCCTGACTGAGAACAGACTCAGGCGAATGGTCTCCCTATGCGTGCTCTACTTCGCCCAAGGCCTCCCCTGGGGATTCGCCTCAGTAGCCTTCGCGGCATACCTAGCAGACAATGGACTCACTCCTCAAGAGATTGCCACCCTATTCGCCACAATTGCTCTCCCTTGGACCTTCAAGTGGATATGGGGGCCGGTGATTGATACTGTGAACATGCCTCAATTCGGATCTAGGAGGCTATGGATTATTTTCGCCCAGTTCGGAATGGCTGCCTCTATAGGGACCCTTCTTCTAATTCCAGACCTGAAGAACGAACTCGGTTTGGTGATCAAACTCCTATTCATACACAATATCTTCGCATCCCTCCAAGACGTTAGTACCGATGCTCTAGCAGTTGACGTTCTTCACGATGACGAGGTCTCAAAGGCGAACGGGTACATGTTCGCATCTAAGCGGGCAGGGATGATTATCGGGGGAGCGGTTTTGGGAGGATTCGCCACCAAGATAGGCATTAGGGGCATGCTATCCGTTCAACTCCCCCTCCTCCTCCTAATCATGCTCCTGCCATTATTCCTCTATGAGAAGCCAGGTACGCGACTCTTCCCATGGTCTGGCAAGTCAGACAAAGATTCAGGAGGGGATTCTTCGAGTGATCAAGACTCCGTGGAAGTGGTAGCAGTCGATGAGTCACTATACTGGGAAGAACCAGCAGAGTCAAGGTGGTGGGCTGCAAAGGCTGTTGGAAAATCAACATTTGACGAAAAGATCCCACTAGCCGCCCTCATCACCATCATTTCATTGACGATCTTTGTCCTGGGCCTGTTTTATGCAATTCTGTCTGTAGATCTAACTGTCTCTGGATATGGTGTTGCAAAGAAATATGCATTTTGGGGATTAGTCCTTGCATTGGCAGTCTCTTTGATGTCTCGGGCATTCACCATTCCAAAGGTCAAGAATCCATTCTCCTTACTTCCATTTGGGGCAAGAAGGACACTCGCGCAGACCACTTTTAATCTCACAAAGGCATTCTCACTAAGGTCGTCCTTCTTGCTCATCTTCCTGTGCCTCCTCTCTGAGCTGTACTTGTTCGTGGACCCAATCGTGCTTGACATATTCATCAATAGGGCAGGTTGGGAGCAGGAGAAGTACAACGTCATAGTAGGGGGGGTTGTGATATTTGCCACAATGATAGGCCAAATCTCCGGCGGTATGCTTGGCGACAGATTCGGAGTCAAGAGGGTTGCAATGATCGGATTCACATGCCTAGCATTGTCAAACGCAATGCTGGCAGTGCTGCAGCCATTCTGGACAAATACGGCAATCATGACAACATATTTGATTATCCGCGGATTGATCAATGGAGTTGCTTGGATTTGTGTAATTGCAGTAGCGATGAAGATGACATGGAGCAAGGTCGGCGGCACCCAATTCACAGCTTACATGTCGATGTTCAACCTATCAGCCGTGATGGCCTACACTTTCACAGGGAGGATGTTGGAGATTTTCGATAACGACTACGCGACCGCCATCTATGTGGGTGCTGCACTTACCATGATTACCGTGGTTTTCCTAGTGTTCATAGATCCTGATGAGTGCAATCGGGTTCTCGAGAACAAATCCGAAGACGACGAAGTCATGGATGCAGACTTGGGGGAGTCTGCATGGTGGGATGGGGAAGATGGAGGCGGGGACGCTGTCACGCCTGCATGACATCATAGAGTCCTCAAATGAGGACTTCCTAGTCTTCACACAGACGATCTGCCCATACTGTACCCGAGCATTCAGGACCCTTGATTCGAAGGGCCTATCCTATTCAGAAGTCAACCTCGATAACTTCGAAGGTCTCCGCAAGGAAGTGGTCATAGAAACCGGGCACCGCACAGTTCCTGTTGTGTTTGATATGCGAGGTGATGACCCCGTCTTCGTAGGTGGCTCAGATCACCTAATGGAATACCTCTAGAGGGTCCAAGACTGTGTAATTCCACCAGCCACTCTCACTCTCAAGAAGGTTGATCCACCTGTGAAGGTGGCTGTTAGGGTGTATTCACCGGATGGATAGGGTATGGTCCCTAGGGTCCCCATCTCACTCGCACCCGGCCCCCAAATCCTCTCTAGAGCCGATATCGACATGTGGTCCCTTAGGGTAAGTGAGATAGATGACCCCGAGCCACAATCTGCATCGATGAAGTAGATCATCTCATCCCACTCTCCATCACTCGGGTGATCGCTAACGAGAAACGAGTCACGAATCTCAATGTCGTTCCCAGGATCTTCCCATGTGTCACTGAACAGGTCCCCACCTCTGACGAAGTGGACATCCCCCGAGTGCCCAGAACCGCTATCGGAGAGCATCATCCTTAGATTCGTCCCCCCCAACCCATCCTTCCATGTAAAGGAGTAGAAGAAACCGGCCTCTCTGTCGAACACGTAATCCAGCCTTGAGCCATCCGAGGAGGTAGCAATGATTACTGCAGAACTGCCTGAGATGTCAGAGACAAACGCATCCCATTCCATCGAGAAAAGGGTGAATGACCATGCTTTATCCTCTTCGAGTGGGAAACTCAGAACTGATTGCGCGACTCCATTCTCGAAGGCACCCAATTCAGAATGAGTCATTCTCCCGAGGAAGGGGTTGTGATTGAGAACTGCATGGCGTCGTGCCTCGGTAAGGCTTGAAATCGCTAGCATGTACGCAGTACCATCCTCCTCGCTTGTGCTAGCCACTACCAATCTTGCTGTGTCATCGCTGTAATCTGGAGTTGAGAAAGTGTATAGCCACCAATCCCCAGTCTCCCAGATTGGGACCTCAAAATTACTCGTCGAGGAATCGCTCCCCCCCGTCTGCCCCCCCGAGCATCCTGCAAGCGATGATGATAGCAATACCACTAGGATTGCATATGCGCGACCCATTCCCATGCCCATCCCTAGGGGTTGGTCCATCAAGAGCCTGACGATTTATCGTTTGACTTCAGAGAGCGCCTAGATGACCAGTCTTAGTCAGCATCCCAGCAATAACAACGCTGACTATGCTCATCAGTTTGATCAGGATGTTCAGAGATGGTCCGCTAGTGTCCTTGAATGGGTCTCCAATGGTGTCTCCGACTACAGCGGCGCTGTGGGCATCGTCACCCTTTGCAGCGCCTTCTATGTGCCCTTGCTCAATGGCCTTCTTGGCGTTGTCCCATGCTCCTCCTGCATTTGCCATGAATAGGGCCATCAGGACGCCGCTAGCAGTTGCTCCTGCCAGAGTACCTCCCAATGCCGCGCTACCTAGTAGTAATCCGATGATTACCGGGCTCAATACAGCCACGACACCTGGCATCAACATCTCTCGAAGGGCAGCCTTGGTGGAGATGTCCACGCAGGTGGCACTGTCTGGCTCTACTCCCTCGCGACCCTCGAGAAGTCCATCGATCTCCCTGAACTGCCTCCTGATCTCGGTTATCATGTCCTCTGCCGCACGGCCAACCGACTTCATCGTCATCGCAGCAACTACGAACGGCAGTGCGGCCCCTATCAGGAGTCCGATTACCACCATTGGCTCGGTCAGGCTCAGTTCTTCTGCCTCTAGCCCAGCACTGGTCTTGAAAGCGGCGAAAAGGGCTAGGGCGGTCAAAGCCGCACTGCCTATTGCGAATCCCTTGCCGATTGCTGCAGTCGTGTTCCCTATCGAGTCGAGCCCATCAGTGATCTCCCTCACATCATCGCCTAGTCCTGACATTTCAGCAATTCCGCCAGCATTGTCCGCAACCGGACCATAGGCATCGACGGTCATGGTCACGCCAACTGTGCCCAGCATCCCCATTGCAGCCATTGCAATCCCATACAGGCCGAGATCCCCACTCCCCATCACATGGTTCGCTCCGAAGATGCCCGCAGCCATCAGTAGGACTGGGATGAAAACCGACTGCATACCTACTGCCAATCCAGCGATTGCGTTGGTTGCGCTCCCGGTCTTGCTCGCTTCCCCGATGTAGGGAATCGCCTTTACCTTGAAGAAGAAAACGTCCTCTATTCCGGTGTAGTACTCAGTAACAAGGCCAATCAGGATCCCAACTAGGGAGCCGATGGCGACAGCTTGGATTACCGTGGTTGGCAACTCAAGAAAGTCTAGGGCCAAGTATCCTCCAGCAATGAAAAGCCCCGCCCCTATGAATGTGGTATTCCTTAGGGCTGCTCCCGGATCCATGTTCTGCATTGCAGTAATCGAGAATACTCCAATTATGGAAGAAATGTAACCAACTACTGCCAGTACGATTGGAATCATCACGTAGTCAGGGCCGAGCAGGTCCTCGTTCGCTGCCGCGATCACCATTGCCGCGATTATGCTGCCCACGAATGACTCGAAGATATCCGCGCCCATACCCGCAACGTCCCCGACGTTGTCACCGACGTTGTCGGCAATCACACCTGGGTTCCGGGGGTCGTCCTCAGGAATTCCCGCCTCAACCTTGCCAACCAGGTCTGCACCAACGTCCGCTGCCTTGGTGTAAATGCCGCCACCAACACGTGCGAAAAGGGCTATTGAGGAGGCACCCATGCCGAATCCAGCAATGTTCTCCACAGTCAGGAATTCGGTTTGAGTCAGGTAGTACATCAGGGAAATCCCAGCCAGACCCAATCCTCCTACTGCCAGTCCCATAACCGCACCGCCATTGTATGATGTGGTTAGTGCGGCTGATTGCCCGCCATCAGCTGCAGCCTGTGCCGTGCGACCGTTCGCACTGGTTGCCGAGCGCATTCCAGAGAATCCCGCAGCGACGCTGCATAGAGCCCCTATGATGAATGCGATCATGGTCTCCATGCCGAGGCCATTTTCTTCCCCTCCTAGGAGAAGGCCGATTGCCACGGCTACTATGAAAACGGAGAGCAATCTGTATTCCGCATAAAGGAATGCCATCGCACCGTCCTGGATTTGCCCGGTTATCTTTGCGACAGTCTCGTTTTCGATCTTAATTGAATTCACCTTATTGTATAGTAAGAATGCAATACCAAGTCCCAAAAGACCTGCTGCAATTCCTATCATGCCTAGTTGTTCTCCATCCATAGTTACACCATCAGTTCGGCTCGCCGAATCGAGTGCTCTATTTAATCCAAATCCAATTGCAAAACGGCCTTTGCTGTTTAGCCAATATTTGCATGGATAACCGAGGCAAACGAATTCAGTACCCCTACGCCATCGTGTTCGCGTTGGAAGGCGACCATTTCTTCCTCAGAAATGTGACCCCATTCGAAAGCCCTCTCAACTCTCGCCTTGGCGGCTTCGGGATGGAACTGGAGGCCCCATGCGGGTAGTGCCCGCCCCTCTTCGTCCATCACTCGAACCGCTGTAACTCTGTTGTGATCAGCCGAACCAAGTAGCATGCAACTTTCTGGCACCGTTGTCACGTGGTCCTGATGCGAATATAGGGCCACAGGCGCTCCTCCCTCGCCACTGCCACGAGATGCAAAAATCTCGTCTGTGGAACCATGTGAATTTAGCGCAAGATCCCAGACACCACTGGACATGGAATCGGCCCTCTCGACGCTAGCCCCAAGAGAATGGCAGAGGAGTTGATGCCCAAAGCAGATTCCAAGCGTGGGTATACCCATTGTTGAGGAGCATCTGAGAAGGGAACCACCCCCACTCATCCACTCTTCCCACATCGTCACGTTCCTCCTCGAGCCACTGCAGACAACTGCATCCGGTTTTATTGTCCGAATCCACTCTCGCATTAATGCGTCATCTCCGTTCAGTGGCATTGCCACCCTCCTGAAAATAACGTCATTTCCGTGCATCTCCAAGTCGCATTCCTCCCAGAACTGGTATTCGTAATCCCAATTCGGGACATCTCCCTCAGAAATCCTGACTAAGCCTTCTTCCTGAGCACGAACCCCCGCTTCTTCAGACTGCATTTGTGGAGTAACAAGCAGAACCTCTACTGGGCCGCTCTCCGCAATCGGCTTCACCACCTCTTGATTTCCACCATGGCCAAACTCGGATCTCTCAACCAAGAGATCGATTAGGATGACTCGGGTATGTCTGCTCATAACACTCCGAAGAGGCAATTCTTTGAAAGACCCCCGCCCCTCATGGAGGGTGAGAAACATGGTCGACAAACAACTAATCTTGGATTCCGTAGGCCCTGTGCAGGCAGTTTTAGATGCCCATGATGGAGTCGTAAACGTGGTAGACACCACGGACGGCGTAATCATGATTTCCTTAGAAGGGGGCTGTACCGGTTGTAGTGCCACACCTATGACTGCAATGCAAATCTACTATTCGCTCATGAAGCTAGATCAAGTTGAGGACGTAGTCTTCGTCAACGGGGAACTCCCAGCATATATGCGCTCTTTCATAGATGACAAACTAAATTCGGAGTAGGACCCTAATCCTCCATTTTCTTCATAATTTTGTGAGGATTTGCCTCTCCTTGGACATCCTTTCCTTTGATGTTCATGACTGAAGCCAACGCCATCATCACAGCAATAACCGCAAACGGCCTCGCTATTTTCGTCGACCCCCAAATCTCTCCTCCCGAATAGTGTAGGGAGAAAAGTAGAGCCGCCGAAGCAAGACAGATCGTCGCAATCACTCGCTGCGCCAAGATCTCGCTCTCCGTAGTCCTAGATAGGGATCCAATGGCCATCCACAGGAATATCGCTGAACTGCAAAGAACCAGTGAAGCCGCCTCTATCAACTCGAGATATCCCACAAACCACCCTGGGGGGTTCAGTTTGAGTATCTTCTGTAATATCAATAACCCAATATATCCCCCCCATGAATACAATGACGTGGGAATTTCTCCTAGGTCCAGATGGTCCAATCGGGACGACCCTTCATACCAGTCGACCAATTCTGCTTCAAAATCCAGAAAAAATCCGAAGTCCGATGCTTGGTCAAAGCCAGTGGCAGACTCCTCTGCAGCGATTCTTTTTGTCGGTCAATTGACGAGCTTGGTATCGTTGACAATGCTTCATGCAGGCACTGAATCCACCAGTCCTGAGAGCATGGGAGGGCCAGTATCCTGGGGCTTGGGCGAGACTTCCTTCCTAGTCATGGCTATTTTCGGATTGTTCTCTTTCCTTTTCCTTTTCCGGGTCTCTTTCTCCGCAAAGGCCCCAAAAAGGAGGAGGAGAATTGCAAGAATTTGGCTATTGGCATCTATTCTGGCATCGCAACTGACTTGAGTGTCTTTGCCCTGCGACAACTGTAGATACCATGCACCCTCTATCGAATGCGCTCATCGCTATCTCAGGAACAATGATGTTTGTAGGGGTTCTTTTTTTGGGGACCGGGACCACTTTGCCAATTTTTGAATCCTCCGAAGAGGCCGAAGTGGAATTCGCCTATGTCGGACAAAGTACCAATCTAACCTTTGAACAGACCAAATCAGATTCCAACAATGGATGGGCGATATACTCCTTCGGGCAATACTTGGATGAAGATGATGATGGGAACTGGGATGACTGCGTCTTTGTGCAGATCTCGTTCCTCAATGAATCGGGAGCGGACTTCTTCTACCCCCAATGTAGCATTTCTACCCAGAGGGAAGATGTCCCCGATATGATTTATGTGGGGCAGCTATGTTACGATCCATCCAACTCATCATCTTCTCGATGCGACAATGGAAATTACACCTTCGATTCCAATACCTATGTTAGACTCTCGCAAGAATACGAGAAAAATGAAGATAGATCCCCCCTTTCTCGATTAATAGACTGGTTTGTTGACGGCTTGTCAACCGGCAGATCATTTCTATGCAGCGCCTTCCCCATATTTTTACTCGGCCTAATCTCTAGCCTGCTACTTTCGGAAAAGCAAGATGAACCTACAAAAAAGAAGAAGAGCGGACCTACCGCCGAATGGCGCGCATATTCCCTTTCAGGACAGGAGAGGGACGCTGATGGCCTACCGAAGGCATTTAGCAGGCACTCAGAGAAGAAGGACGTCTTCAGGAAGCCAAGGAAGGGGAACGTCAGAGGTGGGGTCCACAAGACGGGAGGGCTCTTCCTCGATGGGTGGACCGATGCAGACTCTGATGCTGAATACAAGAGAAAGGTCGAGAACCGTCGTAAAGGGAGATGACTACCGCAAGAGTGGCATCATCATCAGGAGGATGCCAATTACCACCATGGCAACCAGCGCCCGGCGCAGATAGGTGAAAATCGATTCTAGGACCATCCCACTGTACGGGGCGCGGCCCTTTCCGACGTAGATCCGAAGAGGCTCATCCTCTTCCACCTAATCCCCCCTGTATGCAGAATCCATCTTGAAAACTGGTATCGGGACCATCTTGTGCGAGTTGGACTCGTGCAATCCGACGTACAGGCTCATCACTTCGCGTTCGCGTTCAGACATTTCCGAATCCGAGGGACTTTCCAACTCCTTCATGGCCCATTCCAACTCTTCGTAGGAAGCCCCCATTTGCTCTTCATCGGTCCTACCATCATCCCAGAGGCCGTCAGTAGGTGCCGCATCTAGGATTTCCTCGACAATCCCCAATTCGTTTCCAATCGCAAAAACCTCCGATTTGTATAGGTCCGCTATGGGGGAGATGTCCACACCCCCGTCCCCGTATTTCGTGAAGAAGCCCACACCGAAGTCCTCAACCTTGTTCCCGGTCCCGACAACTATGCCGTTGTTTGAGCCAGCAATTGCATACAAGGCCGTCATTCGCAACCTCGCTCTGGTGTTCGCCTGGGATAATTCGGACAACCCGCTTATCTCAGAGCATAACTCGTCGTAAGCCGAAGAAAGTTCGAGAACCTCCCCGCTGACATTTCCCCATTTCGACTTCAGCCATTCGATATGGCGGTCCGACAGTTCAATTTGCCCCCTGTCTTGATGGATTGGCATGTTCAGGACAATTGTGTCAATGCCAGTCATCGCCGAAAGAGTGGACGTAACCGCGGAGTCCACACCCCCGGAAACCCCGACAACTAGGGCTTCTATGCCATTCTTATTCGCATAATCCCCAATCCATTCGGATATATCTTCAGCTACATTTCTCCAATTCATTCAGAAACCTCAGTGGCAGGAAACTCCGTACTTCTTCAGCCTCCAGTAGTTGTATGGCCATGCAGTCAGGAATCCAGCAATCAGCATCGGTGCAACAACCCACCAAGTTAGCTTTGCGCCACCAGTTAGTACCAGATCTACTACGTTCATCGCAGACTCCATGGATATCATCGAGATTAGCGACATCCCTATAGCAACGCGAAACGCCTCGTACAGAGGCATCTGGCTTAGGAGAATGAATGTCTCAAGGGCAATAGAAGTCATAATTCCATTGAACATCGCCAGTGCCATTATCATCATGGCGCTCCAACCCGAATCAGTAAATACGAATTGGAAAGCTGCAATCGTCCCGAAGTCCCCGATACTACACCCAATTAGGCACCATTTTGTGTTGTTAGCCGACTGCCTCCAGACGCCCCCATCCCTCCAGTTGAATTCCTCTCCTCGTCCACCGACAGTGTAACCCGCTGAACGCACAGCATCACTCAGCATCTTACTGTTCGCACCTTCGTGTCTGACCTCTGCACCCCCATCCTGGTGGCTAACTGATGCCTTGATTACTCCAGGAAGGTCCTCTAAGGCCCTCTTAACTCGATTCGAGCAACCATCGCAAGTCATCCCTCCGACTTCTAGCCGGATCGTCTCTGCCACGATTCCAACTGGCGCATAGGGCATTTGAAGTCTTGCAATTTACAGTCTAATTGTTCTCTTTGCCCCCCCTCAAGTTCAAGACGAACTCCTAGGTCGCTTGGCCGATGAGCGTGCCCGTTTCCCCAGGCGAACTTGATCCGGTGGACCTGGAGAACTCCTTGATGGGAATCTGGCAAGATGAGGGCACCTTCTCCAAATCCATTGAATCCAGGAGGGAACTTAACTCCCCGTTCACCTTCTTGGAAGGACCTCCAACCGCAAACGGCAAACCAGGGATTCACCATGTTTTGTCTCGGCTGTTCAAGGACATGGTATGCAGGTGGAAGTCGATGGAGGGGCACGTAGTAGAGAGAAAGGGAGGTTGGGACACACACGGACTCCCTGTCGAAATAGAGGTCCAGAAGCAACTGGATCTGATGTCTAACGAAGCCATCGAGGAATTTGGAATGGAGGCCTTCAACCAGAAGTGCAAGGAGAGTGTTTGGACTTACGAGGAGGCATGGAGGGAGATGACCGAGAGAATGGGCTTCTGGGTGGACATGGAGGACCCATACGTCACCCTACAAGACGATTACATTGAGTCAGCATGGTGGTCACTGAAGCAGATGTTCGAGAAGGGCCTCCTGTTCAGAGGACACAAGGTCCTCCCATACTGCCCCCAAACTGGGACTAGTTACTCCACTCACGAGGTTTCTCAGGGATACAAGGAGGTTTCCGAGCCAGCGGTCTTTGTGAAATTCAAACTGGAGGGCGAGGAAGCCTCCGTCTTGGCATGGACGACCACTCCATGGACCCTTCCTGGAAATGTTGGTTTGGCTGTTGGACCAGAGGTCACTTACTGCAGAGTAAGAGTCACTGAACCGCCATCCGAGTCATGGGAAGGCAGAGGTGGAGCAGAGGTTGGCGAGGAACTAATCCTAGCCAAAGAACTGATCGGGAGTGTACTCAGGAATCATGCGGACATCATCGATGAGTTCCCGGGTTCAGAGTTGGTTGGAAAGGCCTACAATCCACTCTTCCCCGGCGCAATCGAAAGGGGAGACTCCAAGACAGCGTGGACGATCGTAGCTGCGGATTTCGTCACAACCACAGACGGAACTGGCGTGGTGCACACCGCAGTGATGTATGGTGAGGATGACTACAGACTCGGCATGGAGGTCGGATTCCCCGCACAGCACACCGTCGGAATGGACGGTTCCTTCGTCGAGGGCGTTCACGAGCTTCTTGATGGCCGCTACGTCAAGGAGTGCGATGACGAGATAATCAATCTCCTCGAATCTCAGGGGCTACTCTACAGGGAGCACGATTACACCCACGACTATCCGCACTGCTGGAGGACCGACCATCCCCTGCTGTACTACGCAATGGACAGTTGGTTCGTTCGGATGACTGCGGTCAGGGACCAGATACTCTCTCACAATGCGAGTGTTGAGTGGGCTCCAGAGTGGACAGGCACCAAGAGAATGGGAGAATGGCTATCCAACATCAAGGACTGGGCAATTAGCCGAGAGCGCTACTGGGGAACTCCAATTCCTGTCTGGATTTGCCCAGATTGCGGAACCGAGCACTGTGTCGGAAGCATCGAAGAGATGTCATCGATGAAGACAGACTCCTCCCCAACCCCTCCCGAGTTGCATAGGCCCTATGTCGATGAGGTCAGACTGACGTGCACATCTGATGGGTGCTCTGGAGAGATGGTTAGGGAGCCCTATGTAATGGACTGCTGGTTCGACTCTGGCTGTGCTTCGTTCGCCCAATGGCACTACCCATTCGAAAACGAGGATCTCTTCTCTGGTTCCTTCCCAGTCGACTACATCTGTGAGGCCGTCGATCAGACTAGGGGCTGGTTCTACTCCCTGCTAGCCGTCGCTACTACCGTGTTTGACGAGCCTTGCTTCAGGCGTTGCCTCTCACTCGGCCACATTCTCGACAAGGATGGAAAGAAAATGAGCAAGTCCAGGGGGAACGTCGTCAATCCGTGGGATCACTTCGGCAAGGAGGGAGCGGATTCAATCAGGTGGTACATGACCACTCAGAGTGCCCCTTGGTCCCCTACTAATTTCGATCCAAACGGTGTTCGGGAGTCCTATGCCAAGATGTTCCTGACTCTATGGAATGTCTATCGGTTCCATGCCGATTACGCAGCTCTAGATGGCTTCGACCCAGAAGACGAATCTGGCATGGTTAGCCCATCCGACAGAAGCCCATTGGATAGGTGGATACTCTCGAAGGCAACAGAAATGGCAGAAGAATTCCATCAGAACTTCGTATCTTGGGACTTCCACAAGGCCGGCAGGGGCTTGGAGGACTTCGTAGTCAACGACCTCTCGAACTGGTATGTCAGGAGGTCTAGGAGGAGGCTGTGGGAAGAGTCCGACAGCAATGACAAGAGGGCCTGTCAGCACACTCTGCACGAAGTACTGCTTATCGTATGCAGGCTGATGGCGCCAATATCTCCATTCATGCCCGATCAGATACACAGAGGGCTAACCGGGCAATCGGTCCATTTGGCAGACTGGCCCACTGGCTCGGATCTCGTAGACAGAGACCTTCCCGATCGTGATTTTGGAATCGAGCAGGAGATGTCACTCGTCCGATCATTGGCAGAGGCTGGCAGGCGGATCCGGGTAGAATCCAACAGGAGGCAACGACTACCGTGCCAAACAGGTTGGATTGTGGGGGGGCCCGACATCTCAAGATTCAACGACATACTGGCCGAGGAACTCAATGTTGAGATCCTGACCACTGAGTCCGACTTGGATGCCTTCCAGAAGATAGTTCTGGAGCCAAATAGAAAGGTTCTGGGGGCCAAGTGCCGCTCAGACCTCCCCTCCGTCCTAGCCCAGCTGGATTTGGCCAATCCGGAGGAGCTCTTGCTTGAGATAGAGGCAGGAATTGCAGCCCTGGGTGGTTATGAGATTACTATGGAAGACATTGAGATTAGAAGGGCGGAGAAAGAAGGATTCGCCGCTAAGACCCTTTCATTCGAGGAGGGTGACGTTTCCATTGTCCTCGATATGCACACGGATTCGAACCTCCTTTCCAAGGGGCTGGCTAGGGACATTACTCGCAGAATCCAAGCCAAGCGCAAGGAAATGGACCTTCAAGTGGAGTCTTCGATCAACCTGTCGGTATGGGTGGAAGGAATGGTGCTGCAGGACAACGACTGGGAGCATGTAGTAACGGAAACAAGGGCAGGCGCAAACTCCCTTAATGATGGAAAGCCCTCCAGTTCAGCAGATGTATTCGAGGTCGATGGGACAAAGGTGTCATTCGAGATTCAGTAATCTAGATTGAGAACAATTGGTATGATTGCGGCAACAGCATCTCGACTCCGAACAGTGGGTCCGGATCAGTCGAATCATGATAAGCGATGAAAGAACCACCGTCTGGGAGAATTCCCATGCTGGCGAAGTCGAATCTTATGTCATTCCCCGCTCCAGATGTCGAGTCAAGATCGCCCTGCCCTAGGTAAGTAAGCATGTCAGGCTCCAGACTCTCTGAGAATCCTCGGACATGGTATGCCACATCGACGTCCGGGCCATCCGCACTCTGGAATCTGACATTAAGCACGAAAAGGTCGTGCACGCCACTGGAGTGGAACTCCCACTCCTCAATTTCTGTAGCCTTCTCTGAAAGATTGTACGCCCTGTTCCCCCACGTCTCACCGCCATCCCATGATACCATGTGCACCAGAGATGTCTGCCCTGCTGTGACACAATGGAGGGCAGTAGAGGAGTCGAATGAGCAGTACTGTGATGGTAGCGATGAACCGTTCATGTTCACTCCCGTCCACCAGTTAAGGGAAGTATCCAGGTAGGCATCACTGCCATCCAAGAAGTAACTTGGGAAATAGAGCCCCCCCGATGGGACTGGAAAGGCTCGCATCTCCTTGTGAGGCTTCGTGAAGTCCCACTCCGAACCCAGACTCTCTGGATTGAGATCAACCTCCATCACATCGAGGCTTTCGTCCCTATCCGGGAAACCGAAGTAGTCGTAGTTCAGACCATCGGTGGAAATCTGGCCGCCGACGTTCTGAACCTGATGCCAGAAGTTGGAAATTACCAAGCTAGCCCATGGTCCGTTACCGTACAAACCACCATTAATTGGACCCACAACCTCGACCTGCCAAGAACGGTCGTAGAAGGGCTCGGGAGTCCTGTTGAAGCACCAACTCCATTCCGCATCTTCAGCATCGTAGAAGAAGGCATAGAACTGATCTGCCCCACTGGTACTGGGATAGGGGAACCACCCCATGGAAATCAAGTCCCCGTTTGTCGCTTGCACTATGCTGCCCTCACCTAACCCCTCTTGCCCCGGGACCGTTGGCTTTGGCTCCATGCATCCTATCTGGGAGAAAATTGAGGGGCGATACTCCTGCCAAGTCAGACCCCTGTCTTCTGACCATGTTGGATACTCCCCTCCGAAATTTAGTATCCAACCTTCTTTGGTTCCTGCTAGGTAGTGCTCACAGCAGTTTCCTCCGTGTTCGTTCCCAAAGACAGTCCACGTAGCATTCCCCCATGTTTGATTCTCTATGGGATCCGCCACTTCGAAGTCCCTAGGGTCTTCATGCCCAGTAGGATCGACAAGATAGAAATCGCTATCCCAATCTCGCCAGTCTTCGTAGCCCCTAGCTTCGTCGACGATGTCAAGACAGCCCGGCAAAATGAACATCAACGACAAAGCCAAGGAGGCCATCGAACGCCTAGATGCAAATGAGAGCACGATTTGCGGGAATGGTCGTATTATATCGCACTTTCACAGAATTGATGCCTACTCGATCCTCCACCTAGCCCCATCAGGACCATCTTCGACAACCACTCCCATCTCTGCCAACTCGTCCCTAATTTGATCAGCCCGTACCCAATCCTTGGCATCCCTTGCATTTTCCCTTTCTCCGAGAAGCTCCTCGACTTTGGGGGCGACTTCGCCTTTCACGTTCTCATGGCTTTCCATTCTAGCTAGTACTTCCTCATCAGTCGGCAGTAATCCGAGAACTTCTCCAGCGAATTCCGAGATCCATCCGACTGCTCCTGAGATCCCCCTCTCTTCCCCTCCCGAGTTGAGCAGTCCCCGTAGCCACTTTGCCACAGCTTGAACCTCCACTAGTGCAACTCTGGTATTGAAGTCATCATTCATCCCCTCTTCGAGCCTCTTGGCCGCATCTACTAGCTCTGGAAAGCCACTCCAATCGCCATTGCCATGCTTGGACAAACCTTCCCCATAGCTACTGAGGAGTCTATTGTGGTGTTTCTCCGAGTCATCAATCATTACCTGGTTGAAATCCACGGGTTGTCGGTATGGAGCATTAATCAGCGTGTACCTCAATACTAGAGGATCAACACGTTCCAAAGCATCAGAGATTGTCCAGAAATTTCCCAGAGACTTGCTCATCTTTTCCCCATCGATGTTAATCATTCCATTGTGAATCCAATACTGGACCACTGGATCATGACCTAGACAACACTCAGACTGGAATATCTCGGCCTCGTGGTGAGGGAAAATTAAGTCAGAACCACCTCCGTGGATATCGAACCTCTCCCCCAGATGCTTGAGTGACATTGCAGAACACTCAATGTGCCATCCTGGCCTACCTTCGCCCCACGGGCTTTCCCAGAACGGCTCATTCGGCTTAGCCATCTTCCATAGGGCGAAGTCTCGATGGTCCCTCTTCCCAGAACCGGTCTTATCCACCCTGCCTCCGGCACCGGATCTAACCATCTCAAGGGTTTGACCCGTCAACTGCCCGTACTTCTCAGGTGAAGTGTCAATCTCGAAGTAAACCCCATCCTCGGCCCGATATGCATGCCCCTTATCGATCAGTTTCCCTATCATCTCTATGATTTCTGGAATCGTCTCCGTAACTCTGGGATACGCATCAGCCCTAATCACGTTGAGGGAATCCATCGACTCAAAATAATCTGTTATATTCCTGTTTGCCACTTCCAAGAAATCCACGCCTTCCTCATTGGCAACAGCAATTATCTTGTCATCGACATCAGTGAAGTTTGTGATGTAACTTACCTCGAAACCACACTTTCTAAGCCACCTCACAATTATGTCGAAGGAAACTGCCTGCCTAGCATGTCCAATGTGACTCGGAGAGTAGGGGGTAATTCCACATGCGTAGAGGCCGACCTTACCCTCCTCGATTGTCACTAGTTCCCTCTTTTTACGAGAACGAGTGTCGAAAACTCTCACTGCCACTACCTATTGACACAGCACTTCGAACATCAACCCCTCGCTGCTTCGATAAGGGCAGAGAACAGTAAGTCATGCCCCTTCCTTTCGGGGTGCCACTGGACTCCAATGCAGAATTTCTTATCTCTCCTCTCGACTCCTTCTATCAGGCCATCGTGCTCGGCCCTAGCCGATATCTCCAAACTTCCAGCATCAGAAACTCCTTGGTGGTGTAGTGAATTGACAGTAAACGAATTCCCCATTAGACTGGATAGGAGGGTACCTTCCTTGACAGAAACCCCATGCTCTGTAGATTCCCCTGAGAAGCCACCGTGTCCTTCGTACCCAGGCGTGGTGTCAAGATGCTGGTACATCTTCCCACCATGAGCCACGCTGAGGATTTGCATCCCTCTGCAGATTCCTAGCAGGGGCAGGTCCCTGTCGAGTGCCTCCTTGATCAGGCCCATTTCAGAAAAATCCTGATTGGGGTAGAACTCCGTAGTCATAGGGCCGGGCTCTTCTCCATAGTTAGCCGGTGAGATGTCTGGTCCTCCGGAAACGATCAGTCCGCCAATAGAATCCAGGAGAATCGTCATGTCGCCAGCAGGGGGGATGATCAGAGGTACTCCACCAGCTTTGCTAACCATTGAGATGTAAGCAGATGGGAGGATTGCCGCCTCCCTTGTCCAATTTCCGTAGGATGCCTCCCTTACGAAGCAAGTAATGCCGATCACTGGCTTCATCCAGTCACCAAGGACTCTCGTTGCAGACGGGCATGCCTGAACGACATAACTCCCACTATTGTGAATGATACTCCTACCTGGAGGAGCAGGAGGTGTGAAACAATTGCCAGCCACGACATCCCTCCAAGCACTACCCTTGCCCCGCCTAGTGCCATAATCAGAGAGACTACCATGCAGGCGTGCATGAAGTGGTGCCTGTTGGCGGGGTTCCTCTCAGAAAGAAAACCGAGTATAAGCATAGGAAGTCCCATGAAAGCAGGAATCAGAGCAGTGATTGACGGGGGGTCCGAGCTTTGTATGAAGTACGCAATTGCCCCCCATGCAGATAGCACCAATCCATTCAGTATTGCAATTCTTGGGACGCTCATTCCGAGCACTCTGAACTCTTCGCTCACGGACAATGCTAGAAGTAGAGACTAATGATTGTCTCGCTTGGAGTATCTGCGCCCAGATGTTCAATTGGGGTTCGCAATATTCTCCTGAATCTCATTGTCCTTGGCTACGATCTGCTCCCAGAGTATCTCTGCCACGTCCTTCACGTCCATATCCGCTCCAACTGCATCAAGCCCATCCTTAACCATAATCGAGCAGAATGGACACCCCACTGCTACGGTGTCGCATCCTGTTTCTGACAACTCCTTCGCCCGAATCTCATTAACACGCTTGTCAGCCTCCTCCTCCATCCACATCTGTGCACCACCCGCACCGCAACAGAACGAATCACGACCGCTCTTCTCAGTCTCAACATCCACTCCTCCGATAACATCTCTCGGCTCGTCGATTATACCCCCAATCCGACCAAGGTAGCAGGGGTCATGGAAGGTGATACTCTGCCCGTTCTTCTCCACTCGGGGCAACTTCTCCTCTTCTTGCAATTTGGCTAGGATTTCAGAATGATGGAAGACCTCCAGTTCGTCCCCCCCGTAATCTCCGTACTCTTTGCCCAAGGTGTGGAAGCAATGGGGGCAAGAGGCAATAATTCGCTTTACACCCAACTCTTGGAACGTCATCATGTTAGTCTCGGCGAGCATCTGAAACAGGTATTCGTTCCCAGCTCTACGCGCCGGATCGCCCGAGCAACCCTCTTGCATCCCCAGTATCCCGACATCTAGGCCTGCCTCCTTCAGTAGGGAAATCGTCGATCTTGCCACCTTCTGATTCCTCTCGTCGAAACTCGCCGCACATCCGACGAAGTAGATGTATTCTGCCGGCTCCCCTATTTTTACATCCAGATCAGAGGCCCAGTCAGCTCTTTCATGCTCCCCATAACCATACGGGTTCGAGGCCGCCTCTATGTTCCCCATTGCGGTATTGAGGACTTCGGGGTACTCCATCGTCTCCATCATTGCATTCCTTCGCAGATCCGTTAGTTTAGGGACGTGTTCAATGTACAGGGGGCAAACATCGACACAAGCGTTGCATGTCGTGCACGCCCACACTGCTTCTTCGGTAATCCTCTGCATCATCGTCTCTTCTGGAGTTTCTCCAGATAGTAGGAGTGGGGCATGCTCATTCGCATAGTCCCTGACGTCATGAATAACCTGCATGGGATTGAGCCCCTTGCCCGATGCATATGCAGGGCAAACATCCTGGCATCTAGCGCAAGATGTGCATGACCACCCGTCGATTAGTTGCCTCCAAGAGTACTGCGTGTAGCTGCTAACTCCGAAAGAATCGATATCCAATTCCTCAAGCGGAACTGCCTTCCCATCATCGCCCATTGCAAGGGGGCGCATCTTTGCAGCCGGTCCGGTGTCATGGAAGAATACGTTTGGCACTGCCATTACCAAGTGCATATGCTTGGAAAGAGGAATTAGAAAAAGAAAAACCGATATTGCCAGCATGTGAAGCCAATAAGAAATTACGACTGTTCCATCCGACAGTCCAATCTCACTGAACTTGTGACCAATGGGTTCCCAGAATGAACTTGGGTCTTCTTTTGACTCAATCATGAATGAAGTCGTCGTAATGGTGAAAATAAGCAATAATATCACATTCCCCTCTAGCTGCGATTTTCCCTTCAGCTTATCAGGGGTGAAAGCCACACGGCGGACTAATGCAGAGACGCATCCGATGAGTGCCATCGTGTATCCCAGCTCAACCATCCCATTCCAGGGTCCAACTAGAAATTCAGGAAGCAACTCTCCAGAGAAGTAATTCGCAGTTGCAAGATCAAACATATCCGACGCGAGCATCAAGAAGCCCCAGAACATCAGGACATGCATCGTTCCAGCTACTCTGTCTCTGAGTACCTTCTTTTGCCCCAGCCATCCAAAGATGAACTCCTTGATTCTAGGGCCCCAAGAGTCGAACCTTGAATCTGATGAGCCAATCAGTACAAGGCGTGTAGCTTTCTGCACCTGATACACGAAGAATCCTATGGAAACTGAGGCCATGATTAGAAGAATCATCCAACCATCAAATGGCCCGTAAGTCTGTAGAAGGGGGTGGATCATTGGTGCTCACCGGGGCTTACCTGAATCCCTCGCCTACAAACAAGACCTTGAAACAACCGCTAATCAGGCCAACACTCATGTCCTAATGTGCCAGCCACCAGTCATGCCGAGTGCCTTTGCTCCGGGGAAATGCATTCTCTTTGGAGAACATGCAGTGGTATACGGGCATCCAGCCGTAGCCGTAGCAATCGATCAGGGCGTCAGGGTCAGTGTTGAGGAGTCTGATGTTTGGAAACTAGAAGGATCACCATTCGAGCCCTCTAGACACCCACACATCTCTCACATTATCCAGAACATCTTCCAGTATTCGGGACCCCCTCTTGACATTGACGTCGACAGCTCTCTTTTCTCGGCAGCCGGCATGGGTTCGTCTGCCGCACTGTCGAATGCATTCGGAGCAGCAATGTTTGCCTACATCAATCCGGGAGAGGAACTCGATTCTGTAAAACTGGCTAAAATCGCCCATTCAGCAGAGGCAACTGCTCAGAAGGGGAGGGCAAGTCCAACAGACACAGCAACCAGTGCCCTCGGGGGATGCTTAGTCGTTTCCGGCTCGGAGGAGCACGGAACAAGGCACGTTTTCGACACAAGTCTGGAAACTCCAGAAGGCTCTAGGGAATGGTCGATCAATGCTGTCGACATGCCCCTCGGAATTGAAGGGGCCTGGCTGGTGATTGGTTACTCTGGCATTGGCTCTCCAACAGGAAGAATGGTTTCCAAGGTTGCAAAACTACTTTCAGAGGTGCCCGAAAGAATGGATGAGATGGAAACAATTGCAAACATCACTAGAGCAGGATTAGCCGCTCTTTCTGCAGGGAATCTGGAAGGCCTAGGTATGGCCATGGATGCATGCCATGAAAGCCTAAGAAAACTGGAAGTTAGCAGTGACAAGCTAGACCAAATGGTCTATGCAGCGAGGCCCCACTCACTAGGGGCAAAACTTACTGGGGCTGGGGGAGGGGGGTGCATGGTTTCCCTGACTCGCGAACCAACGAGGGTTTCCGAGGCGATCGAAGTCGCAGGAGGTAGGCCTCTGATTTCCAGTCTGGGGGCTCAGGGAGTCAGATTACTGTAGATTTCAGAACTGAAAATCTTACTCAGAAACAACTCGCCACTTATATTACCCTTTATAAGTAGGCAGACGGACGACAACCTATGCTCAGCGATGAAGAAAGACTCACAGTAGTGAATGTAGTAGCCTCTACCAGAGTAGCGGAGGAACTGGACCTCCCAGACATAGCCATCCAGTTGAACTGCGAATACGAACCCGAGCAGTTCCCAGGTGTCGTCTACAGGGTTGTTGAACCCAAACTAGCCATACTTATGTTCAGATCAGGCAGGGCCGTGTGCACAGGGGGCAAGAACGAGGACAATATCCAGACCGGTATCGAGAGGATGATCGGCGATCTCAGAAATGCAGGCATTGAAACATGGGATCTGAAGGACGTCGAGATAGAAGTCCAGAACATGGTCGCAACCTATTCCCTATTCTACCCGGAGGACTACGGCGAGGTTGCTAGAATGGATGACATCAATACGAAGGTCATCGATGAAGACGGTGGAATTAGGGCTGCTACCGATGAAGAGGTCGAGAACGAGGACTCAAGAATCCGAGGTATACTGAAGGGCGAGCCATTAGCAGCGCTTCCCAGAAAACTCAACCTGAACAACCTGACCTTCCATCTGCCCTTCGACAAGGTCGAATACGAACCAGAGCAGTTCCCAGGTCTAATCTACCGACTTGACTACCCACGCGTGGTATGCCTGATTTTCGGAAGCGGAAAGATGGTAATTACCGGTGCTAGGCACAAAGACGAGATTCTCGAGGCAGTCGAGCAGATCAAAGACGAGTTAGCAGACCTACTCTAATCGATGAATCAACGTTATTGAGAAGACCGGCATGCGAAAGCCATGCACGCTGCCACCCGCGCTACCCTGATGGTAGCAGTTCTGGCGCTAGCACCTTTCGCCCTATCTCTGAACTCGGAAGACCTGCTTCACTCCAATCAACATTCAGGAGAATCATCATTGCAATCCAAAAACACTGGTTCTGCAGATGTGCCGGATTGGAGAATCAACGACAATTGGATGTACGACGGGTACTTGGATGTGGCTGATTTCGTTGCAGACTCTGGAGTCTCAACCAATGTAGAGACGCTGCAGGGGTCACTCGATAGGACAGTATCGGACATCTACCTGTACGACATCGATGGAAATGAGACCCTCGTCTACGAAGTTGAGTCAATAGGGGCTTACGAGTCATCATCAGTCGAGATAGACGGATTCACTGGCTGCCTTTACGTCGATATGCAAACTACGGAGATAATTCGCGCCTCTGACTTGGCAACCTTTTCGCAGAATGTCACAGTTGACGTATACTTCGATCCTGATGTTTTATGGTGGAGCTGTGTAGAGAACCAGCGGCAGGAGATTGGCGAACTCAGCGTCGATAACACATACACCCCCCCCTTGGAGAACTACGACTTCCCCCTCTCGGTCGGAGAGACGTGGGGCATGGACTACAACCAAGATACCGAATACAGCGGCTCCAGTGATTACGTCGATATCCCAGATGATAGCAGTGACACAAACTCGACTAGTTGGGCGGTAGTAAGCCAAGGTAGCTCAGGGGTGCCATATCCAGATTGCTACCAGTCATTCAACGTGACCTCGTACGACTCCGAAGGGGACGAAGTCGGATACAATTGGTACTGCCCCTCCATTCGTGGAGAGGTGAAGAGCTCAATCGAACAGGCATTCGGATTTATCGCTGTTCACGAGCTTGTTAGCTACCAACCAGTAACTAGGGGGAAGGAGATCTCGATAGACATCGAGTATCCCCTTTCTCCTACTGCCATAGAGATATCTGCATGGGTAAATATCACCGAACAGGGCCAAGGAGTAGCCAATCAGAATTTCCAGTTCCGCTACGAGTCCGAGAATGAGGTTCAGAACGCAACCACGGATGAAAACGGATCCTTCCATCTGATATTTAACTCGGGGGACAAACCGGACGATACCTACAGTCCAGGAGAGTTGGGAAGTCACGGTTTGATTGCTTGGACTCACCTTGGAGGAAGCGTTCTGGGGACAAAGACGCTGGTGATAGACTCGGAAGTACATGAGATCGACTTGGTCGCCGGCTCTTCGGCAGTCATCGTTCAAAGGCTCCGACCATCCACTGGAGAAGAGGTTACACTGGTCTCATCGATGGGATTCACTGCCATTTCAGGAGATATCCTAACTTTCTCTGTCCCAGTCCTAAACCGTGGCCTAATCCAATCTCCCCCCTCGAGCATTGTCGTAAGCGCTCCAGATGGAACAGAGGTTTCGAGCATCGTCCCACAATTAGAAAGCCTACAGGATGCCCGAGTCATGGTAAACTGGACAGTGCCGGAATCACAGCAATTTGGGAATGCCTACTTGTTCTTTGAGGTAGACCCACTGGGCAATATCACTCAAGACGGAAACCGATCAAACAACGTCGGATCGCTCATTCTCTATGTGGGCGGACTTCCAATTGTGGACCTCTCCATTCCAAACGAGACTCAAACTAATGATTTGGTGTACCTGGATGCAAGCACTTCCTCCGACCCAGACGGAGGCAGTCTGGAGTGTGAATTCAGCATCGAGAAGATTGATGGTTCCCATACTCAGTTATCTGATGATGACTGTGTTGTCGAATGGTCTTGGCCAGATGATGGCGTGTTCGAAGTTTCAGTTCTCGCTACAGATGAAGAGGGCGACGACTCAGTGATGCATTCAACGATCACGGTACTCAATCGACCTCCTGTAGTCATCATTGGCTCCGATGTGGATGAGGTGATGGTAACCACTTCCATCACATTCTCAATCTTGGAAAGCAGCGACAATGACACAAGGAACCCTTCCGCACCCGTGGAAATACTCTGGAACGCCGAGTGCTCAGAAGGGAAGGTCGGGCAGTCATGCACAGTAACTCCAATGGAGGAGGGCGGCTTAACCATTGGAGTACTTGCTACAGACGATGACGGCGCAGTTACCTCAGCAGAACATTCTGTCCAAGTCACAAACATAGCCCCCTCAAACCCGGTCGCAGAACTATACCACGGAGAGGAGAGGATTTTTCCAGACAGTCGGGGAGTATTCACAATCTTTGAAGGCGATGACATAACATTCTGGGGGCAGGCACATGACTCGTCAAACGACATCGACGCTCTAGTGCACGTGTGGAGGCCAGATGCCGAGTACCATCCTGCTGTAAACTCAACCAGTACTGGTGAAAGGAGCACCCTTTCGGGAGTCTCATACAACAAATCAGGCATGCATCTAGCAACTCTACAAGTCTTCGACGATGATGGTGAAGGGACAGAATTACTGATAGTTCCAATACAGGTTGTCAATGTAGCCCCGGAGATTTCCCCCATGACCACCGTCCTTGGCAATTTGGAAGAGGACCAGGAGTTCACCATCAATCCAGTTGTATCCGATACCGGAAATGACTCCGTTTCTCTTATCCACTGCTTCGATCTTGACCCCTCGACCGATGGTGATTCCGATGGGGTGCCGGAGAATGACTGCGACGTTCAGTCCAGCATCTTAGTCCATTCATGGCCTGACTCTTATTCGGCCCCCGAATCTCTAGTTTTCCATGTCACGGATGATGACGGTGCATCAGAATCGGTAGAGTTCACCTTCTCTGTAATCAACTCGCCGCCAGAGGCCTTTGCCTCCGCCAGCGTGACTAATCCAACCGAAGGAGACTCAGTAGTTCTCTCTGCCAACGGAACAGTCGATTCGCAGGCAGATATGGATTCCTTGATTTTCCATTGGGATATCGATATCAGTGTCGACTCGAACGGAGATGGGGACCCTTCAAACGACGTTGACTACACAGGCAGATGGATTGAGTTCTCCTATGATTCTGGAGGTCCGAAGAAGGCACAACTTACCGTGCTCGACGATAGTTCCAGCCACTCAGTTATCATGGATTTGGAGGTTTCCGAAAAGCCCACAACAATCGCCGGGACTATCAAATCAAGCGTCGGCCTGATTATCATTTTGCTAGCAGCAGTATCGTTGCTCGCGTGGACCTTCCTAAGGCCTCCTTCGAAGGTAGAAAAAGAGATTTCCAAGGGGCCAATTGAGATGGACATGGACGCTGCATTCGACGAGCCTGCAGAATCATTGGTGACCACTAGCCCGTTCGAAGCGACCCCCGATGCCGGCCAACTTCCCCCAGACCAAGAGATACTGGATGGTCTTGAAGACGTTCTTGAAGAGCTAACTGGTGGGGAATCAAATGACAACTCACCATCTGAATTTTCCCCGGCACCAAATCTCGACGAGCAAAAGGCCACTCTAGATCCCGCTGATATAGAAGCACTCTTTGAGGAGTAGTCCTCGGGCCACCCGTGGTAAACCTCTTCAGACTTCTAGGACTTCCCAACCCTAACACAACTCCGAAGGCTAAACCAGGGTTGGAACTTGGCGCAACCGAGCCCGGACCGAGGGTTGGCAATAGGTTCCACGATCTCGGCGAGGCTAGGTGGTCAGAAAGGACAGAGAGGGTCACTGAAAGGCCTTCTAGGAGGGTGATATACATGGAGCCGGACGGACTTCATCGGCTTCAACTAGATGGGATAGAGGGGAATCTATCCGTCGGTGATATGGTAATTATCGATCTAAACTCTCTGAATCACATGCCAAGCCAGCAATCTGTATGCTCGAGGAGGGCCCAGGAACTTGGTGACAGGACAAACCTCCCAGTCTTCGCTCTGAACGAGGACGACTCACTTCTGATGATTGCTGGAGCAAAGATGCGGGTCGACACTCACAAGCACAGGCTCGGCTCACCTGCTTTGGATAGGGCAATAGACAACTAGTCGGAGAGCCGGTCACTCTTCCTCCAGCCAAGCATCAAGGTCCCCCCTGGAGACCTCCATTGCCGCATGCTCTGTGAAATCCCGATATGCAGCCCATTTCGATATCTCTTCTTCTTCCCCCCTCTCGGTCTTCCTTTCAATGGAGTCATTAGCGTAACTTACGCACCTCCTAAGGAATGAAACCACCAGGTTCCTCTTCTCTTCTAGGTTCATGTCATCCTACCTTCAGATCCTCAATGAGGGATTCCACATGGCCCTTGGCCCTGACACCGTATCCAGCCCATGCGATAGTCCCGTCTGTGTCGATTGCAAATGTTGACCTCAGAGTTCCCATGTACGTTTTGCCATACATGCTCTTCTCCCTCCAAGTGCCATACTTCTCGTGAAGGGTGGCCTCCTCGTCAACAACTAGGTCAAATGGTAAATCGTGCTTGTCAATGAACTTCTGATGTGACTTTGCGCCGTCGGTCGACACTCCGATGACCCTCCAACCACTCCCCTCGAACCTGCCGAAACTGTCCCTGAAGTCACATGCCTGCGTGGTGCATCCGGGGGTGTTGTCTCTTGGGTAGAAGTACAGAATGGCCTTCCCCCCGTCGGCTAGAATCTCCGATAGGGAGATCTTCGAACCATCTGTAATCTCTACCTCGAAGTCGGGCGCTTTGTCTCCAACTGTCAACTCTGCTGTTGTCATGTATTCGCGTGTCGAACCATACTCATGAAGCCTACCATCACTCGATATACGATTTCAGAGTGACCGAAGCAGGCATCGATGGAGGCTCACTGAAACCGAAGCATGCATCTATCTCGAACTCCTTCTTTTCTCCCAGCCCCCTCCCTTCGAAACTTGCTTCTGCCTTCAAGATACGAGACAGTGACCTCACTGAGTACCATTCTCTCCTCCCATTCTTTGTTACCCCATGGGTCTTCGTTCCGAAGAGAATCCTCCCGAAAAGGGCCTCGAAACTCGCGATGAACCAGAGTGGCCTCCAGAATGGTATTGGGAACGGTGCCCCCCATTCAATTCTGACAGACAGTCCCCCCCCTTCGATAGAGACCTCCCTCTTGCCCCTCTCAACTGAAATCTCGGCCACTTCCACATCTTCAAAGCTGTACAGTTCAGATACGTAATCGGCATGCACCTCAGATGGCGATAACAGAACCCTCGTCCCATCCGGCTTCGCCCACATCACATTGGTGAAACTCCCTAGTGGGGACTTCCTCCAATCTCCGATTACGATCCTGTCACCGCTCGAGAAACCAGTAGATGTTATTCTTCCAGTAAAGACATCCATTCAACCACCCATCTCCTCCCTAATCCTCTTCTTGGTAGCTGCCCAAGAGCAAATCGGACATGCCCCCAGGTCGTGCCGTAGCGCGGGACAGTGCTCCCTTCCGAAGTAGATAATCTGCAGATGCCTCCGATTCCAAGTATCCTCTGGGAAGACTGCCTTCAGGTCCCTCTCCGTCTTGACCACGTTCCTCCCGTCAGAAAGGCCCCATCTGGCCGCCAATCTGTGAATGTGGGTGTCGACTGGGAATGCAGGAACCCCGAATGCCTGGCTCATGACAACGCTTGCCGTCTTGTGACCCACTCCAGCCAACGACTCAAGGAAGACCCAGTCGGGCCGCACCCCGCCCCCGTCTTCCAGAATCTGCTCCGCCATCCTTCGGAGATTCTTCGCCTTTGTAGGGGCCAATCCTATTTCACGAATGATTCTGTGAATCTCATCTACTTCTAGCAATGCCATTTCCTCAGGACTTCCAGCCGCCTCGAATAATCCAGGAGTGACCTCGTTCACCTTCTTGTCAGTCGTCTGGGCAGACAGCATCACAGCAACAAGCAAGGTGTATGGATCGACATGGTCCAGTGGAATCGGCGTCTCCGGGTACATCTCATCGAGAATACCGCCGATAATGCCGGCCTTCTCAGCACGGCGCAAACTCAGACCTCCAGTTCCGGGCTCCCTTCATCCCTCCAACCAATCATCGCTCCAGCAGCAACGCATCCGAAAAACGGGACATAGCAGGACAACCATAGCTTCGCACTCCACTCCTCCGGACTCCCACTCAGGATCCATCCGAACAGGGATAGAAGTGCACCGGGAATCATGGCGAGCGTGCCGAACAACACAGCCCTACCAACTCCCATGGCATTTACGGGACACTACCAGACTTGACTCTAACGGGCCTTCTCCTTCACTACCCATTTCGCCATTATCGCTGTCTGGACCAAGGAAAGCAGCGCAGCCCACCAGATCCACACGGG
>Ga0207993_1000084_pt1 | contig 37372 bp, 37 predicted proteins | sample ETN01SmetaG_2_FD_185791 | JGI IMG/M metagenome (GOLD analysis project Ga0207993, IMG submission 185791) | Marine microbial and viral communities from oxygen minimum zone, Eastern Pacific Ocean - ETNP2014F12-01SV265 (SPAdes) (version 2) | ecosystem: Environmental > Aquatic > Marine > Oceanic ...
CCCAGTCCCGCATTTGATGATTCCGGGACGAACTCCAGTCTCTCCTATTCCTTCAGTTAGTTCTGAAATGAATAGTTCTTCCATAACTCCTTCAATATCTTCATATTGAGCTTTATGTGTCCAGTAGGCGGCTCCCCCGCCTTCTTCACGGTAGAGACCTGTTGCGCAGATAATGTTGAACCCTGTTGCTTGAGCTGCTTCAACCATCAGCTCAACATCTCTCCCTAGATCTGCGGGACAAGGATCTAGGAGCGTTTGGTAACCCAAATCTTGTAATTCTGAAATGCGGTCTATACATATTTGGCGCATATCTGAACGTGATTTCGTTAGTCGATTGGTGTGAGACTCCCATCCTGAATAGCCGACGGCTAAATGCTCATGCATTAGCGTACGACCAAGGTTTTCGGGGGAAATAGGACCCAAAACCGTCTGAATTTCTACTTTTTCACTCATTTCGGACTCTTTCTCTTTATGACGAAATGATGACAGATTTCTATTTCTAGTGCAGATTCGGGCGTCTCGGTTGCCTATACCGTTTATTACTCCTACCGTTATGTGGACTATCCAAGAGTGGGTAGGGTCCCATATGGGGCATCGACGAACCGAGGGGGTTCCACATGAGCAAGCTTTTCAAGCTTCTCTCGTTGTTCCTTGCTGTCGGTGTTGTTGCTGCTGCTTGCAGTAGCGATTCCTCCGATGATGCAGGTACAACTACTGCTGCTCCGGCAGAGACAACTGAAGCGCCCGCTACTACGGCCGTTGAATTGGATGCCGATGGCAGCCTACTTGACACCGTTATAGCTCGCGGCAAAGTTCACTGTGGCGTAAGCGGCAGTGCGGTTGCATTCTCTGAGACTCAAGCCGATGGCTCAGTCACCGGATTTGACGCTGACTACTGCCGTGCAGTAGCTGCTGCCGTATTAGGCGATGCAAATGCCGTTGAATTCGTAGCATTAACCGCTTCAGAACGTTTCACCGCTGTACAAACTGGCGATGTTGATCTTCTGATGCGTAATACCACTTGGACACAGAGCCGTGACACCGATCTAGGTATGGACTTTGGTCCAACGACCTACTATGACGGTCAACAGCTCATGGCACGCGTAAGCGATGGCTTCGATGCATCAAGCACCGTAGCTGACCTTGACGGCGCCATTGTGTGCACCAACGCTGGTACAACAACCGAAAAGAACATTGCTGAAGCCGCTGAATTGGCTGGTGCAGACATCGAATTGCTTGCTTTTGAAACAAGCGACGAAGTCTATGAAACATTCATTGCTGGTGGTTGTGACATCACCACAACTGATGGTTCAGCATTAGTTGGACGCAAGGTTAAGCAACAACCTGCAGATCAAGAGTGGGTGATTTTCCCAGCTACTCCGATCTCGAAAGAACCACTTGGCCCAACATATGGCCAAAATGACTCTGTTTGGGCAGACGTCATCAACTGGACTGTATATGCCACCATCATCATGGATGAATATGGCATTGGTTCATCAAACGTTGATGATCACGTTAACGACCCAGGCGAAGTTGGTCGTCTGCTTGGAGGCGAAGGCGAACTTCAGACCGTAATGGGTCTTAGCGCCGATGCTTTCTATCAGGTAATCAAGCAGGTTGGTAACTACAGTGAAATCTACAACTCGAACCTTAATCCTGTTGGTCTTGTCCGCGAGGGCAGCGCTAACGCTGGATGGCTCGATGGTGGTCTAATTTATGCACCACCTGCACGTTAGATTTAACTAACTAATCCGTTAAGACCCCACGGACGAGGAACAATTTGTTCCAAGTGCGTGGGGTCTTTTCATTTAATACAGCCCGTGTAACATCCTGAGATAATTTCTTACTAGTCTGTTCAAAGATATGTCCGATACTCCTACGTCCACTTCTGAAAAAGTGCTTTCAGCACGGCCTCCTCTTTGGCGCGACATCGTAATCATAAAGTGGGTAACACAAGTCTTCCTTCTCGTAGTAGTTCTAACTGCACTGTGGTTTCTCACTAGTCAAGCAGGTGACAATCTCAAGGCGCGAAGTATCTCTGCAGACTTCAACTTCATAGAACGTCCAGTTGACATTCAATTAAGTGAAGGTATTGACACCCACCCCGATTCTGGCGGTCGAGCTCTTTGGGTGGGAATGGTGAACACCATCCGAATCTCCCTCATCGGTATCATCTTCGCCACGATTCTTGGAGTGATTGTAGGTCTCGCCCGCCTTTCAAATAACTGGCTGGTTCGTCGTCTCGCAACAATATGGGTGGAAACATTAAGAAATATCCCTCTGCTAGTTCAAATAATCTTTTTCTTCTCCATCCTCACAGTTCTTCCTCGAGTGAGCCTTGAAACTGGCCCAATAAATGGATGGCTTCATATTTCTAACAAGGGCATATCTATGCCTAGAGTTTTCTTAGCGGATGGCTTTTATCAATGGCTTGTTGTCGTTCTTATTGGTGCCGCAGTTTCTTACTTCGTGTATAAAAAGAGAAAACGAATTCACGATGAAACAGGAGCAAATACTTCACCCGTTCTTTGGGCTCTCGGAGTCGTCACATTATTCGGAATACTAGGCATTTTTATCCACCCAATATTCTCTTGGGTTGGTTCAATCTTTGGAGCACTCGCATCACTATTTGATTCCCTTCCAATTCTTGCTCCCCAACTTCTCCTATGTGCCCTTTCTGTAGGATTAGCTTCCACGTGGATCATCCGATTCATTCGTAAAAACCGCAGTGCACGTGGTCATCTTTCCCTCGTTGACGATGACTGGTTCAGAATAATTTTTACCGCTGCGGTCTCTGTAGCTTTCATAGTTCTTTTTGTAAGGTGGACCGGGTTTTCTTCTTGGATCTTAAATAGCGGACGCGATCTGTTTGAAGTCATCGAATCTAAATTCAACGTTGACGGAGCTGCTAGACCCTTTGATGCAATGCGTCCGGATATTGTGCAACCTGGAAAGTTCCCTAATTATGGGTCTAGTGGACTAACTATGAGTATTAGTTTTGCTGCCGTATTTTTTGGTGTTGTCTTCTACACCTCAGCATTTATTGGAGAGAACGTCCGCGGAGGAATTCTTGCAGTACCGAAAGGACAAATAGAAGCAGCAAACGCGGTTGGACTGAAAAGAACCCATGCCTTACGTCACATAATCTTGCCGCAAGCTTTTAGAGTTATTTTGCCTCCAACTGGAAACCAGTATCTCAACCTCACAAAAAACACTTCTTTAGCGATCGCCGTTGGTTACAGCGACATAGTCCAAGTCGGAACCACAGTCTTCAACCAAACTGGGAAGACTTTACCGGTAGTTGGAATCTGGATGTTGTTCTATCTGAGTTGTTCTCTAACTATTTCGGTGATCGTCAATTGGTTTAATGTTCGAATGCAGTTGGTGGAACGATAATGAGCGATTTTAACGTTACTAGTGCAGAGGGAACAGTAAGCATAAAGCCGCCTCCAGAAACTCCTAAACTGCCGCCTCGCCTATGGATAAAAGAAAACCTTTTCTCCTCTCCCTTCAATGTTTTCCTAACCATTGCTTCCACTGGAATTCTTCTAATTCTTGGACGTGGTCTTCTATCATTCATTTTTAGTCATGAGCGACAGTGGGGTTCCACTGCTACAAATCTTCGTCTGTTGATGACTCAGGCATACCCAGAAGAGCAATACATGAGGGTGTGGGTCTGTGTAGGAGTGATCTTTACCTTAACGGGCTTATCTATGGCTGTATGGAATGCAGGCAGTCGCGTAGCTCTCAGAAGATTAGGTTCTTTTCTGCTTAGTACCGGTGTTGTCATAGATATCTTGACATTGCTTGCACCTTTTAGTAGCAGCGCAACAATCATTTGGTTGTGCGTCGGTACAGGTATTTCTCTGTTTGGCGGATCACTGGTTAAGTTCAGCGATGAAGATAAGACAATGAGCGTCCTGACCGTAACAGTGATTGCTTTAGCCGGTGCGATTCTTTCACTGTGGGTTGTCCCCTACGGGCATCACAGTTTCGTATTTGAGAGAACTCCACGTTCTCTAGCGGAAGCAGGCACAGTTGCTTTGACGACAAAATTGCCATGGACAATCATGCTGCTGATAGGTATCGTCGCATATTTCGCTGGGAAAGCAATTCGAGAAAAGGTCTCTCAGAATGTTTTACGAGTGAGCGTTCTTACTATCTGGTTCTTAGCACCTCCTGCTTTGCTTTATCTCGTTCTAAGAGACCCTGATTTTGATATGGGGCATGTTCTCAATACAGACATACCCATTTTTCTCGTCTTCGCCGCTGTAGGTGCTGGTCTGTTGTTCTGGTTGACACGTCCAACTGCAGGAGAACTCGGAAAAGTGATCGCTGCAATAACTCTTCTAATTGGATTCGGCTCTTTCTTGACTCCGATGCGAATGATTATTCGAATACTTATTCTGCTTTTGGCTATATTCGCTATTTCGGCTCCAACTTTTGCTGGCGATACCCAAACTCGTCGTCGTTATAGTTTGGGATGGATTGGGGTTTCCGGAGTTACCTGTTGGCTGGTTACTGCTATCAATACACCGTCTACTGTTGAGGTGCCTGGAAGCTTCTTCATCGGTGGAGTTTCGCTTACTTTGTTGATTGCAATATTCACGATTGTGATTTCTTTCCCCTTAGGCATACTCCTTGCTCTTGGCCGTACTTCCACAATGCCGATCTTCCGGATTCTGTGTACGTGGTTTATTGAATTTGTTCGAGGAATACCATTAATCACGATTTTGATTTTCTTTAGCATCATGTTCCCGATGTTCCTTCCTAAGGAGATGGAAATCGGAGAAGTAGCTTCAATAGTTATTGGTTATTCTCTTTTCTCTTCTGCTTACTTAGCAGAAAATGTGAGAGGTGGTCTTCAATCTGTAACTCGTGGACAGCATGAAGCTGCTGATGCGGTTGGTATGACCACACCACAAAAAACGTTGTTTATTGTTCTTCCCCAAGCGTTGCGAGTTTCTATTCCTCCGCTTGTCAGCCACTGCATTGGTGTTTTCAAAGAAACATCACTGCTAGCAATAATTGGTTTATTTGACATTCTGTATATTGCTCGTAATGTCATCCCGAACCAGACAGAGTTCCTTGGCAGCGTAAGAGAAAATCTTCTTTTCGTATGTCTTATTTATTGGATACTTTCTTATCAGATGTCAAAAGCCAGCCAGCGTCTTGAACGACGTGTCGGTCTTGGTGAACGATGAGGTGAAACTATGAATGAAACTAACAATGAAGCTTCAACTGGAAGCAACCGAGATTTGAGTAATGCTGCGGACATGATTGTCTGTGAGAATGTCTCAAAATGGTACGGTGACTTTCAAGCGTTGGATGAGGTCTCAGCGACTATTAAAGAGCAAGAAGTGGTGGTTGTTCTAGGTCCTTCTGGGTCGGGGAAATCAACTTGGATTCGTTGCATTAATCGCCTTGAACAGCATCAAGAAGGTCGTATTGAAGTTGATGGAATCGAGTTAACAAACGATTTAAGAAACATTGAGAAGGTTCGTTCTGAAGTCGGAATGGTGTTTCAGCAATTCAACCTTTTCCCGCATCTGAAAGTGATCGATAACGTGACCCTTGCTCCAATATGGGTGAGAAAGAAACCGAGGGTTGAAGCACAAGAGCAAGCCATCGCTTTGCTTGAACGAGTAGGGATTCCGGAGCAGGCAGATAAGTACCCTGGTCAACTTTCAGGTGGGCAGCAGCAGCGTGTGGCTATAGCTAGGGCGCTGGCAATGGAACCTCGAATCATGCTCTTTGATGAGCCAACTTCAGCTCTTGACCCTGAGATGATCAAGGAAGTGCTTGATGTTATGAAAGAACTGGCTCTTTCTGGGATGACGATGATGGTAGTAACACATGAAGTGGGGTTTGCTAAAGAAGTTGCAGATCGAATCATCTTTATGGATGAAGGCCAAATCGTTGAGATAGGCACGCCTGAAACTTTCTTCACTAATCCGGTAGAAGAACGTTCAAAACTTTTCTTATCTCAAATCTTGTAAAGAATCTTTTTGTAGATATGAAATGAAGATTGAACCTCTCACCGGTGTGATTGGAGCACGAATTACTGGAATCGATCTTCAAAACGTTGACGAATCAACTGCAAAAGAGCTTCGGGAAAATATATGCAGGCATCAAGTAGTCGTTATACCTGATCAATCTCTTTCACCTAAAGAGCAGACAGAATTTAGTCACCAACTTGGCCCTTACTCTCCAGTCCCCTTTGTTCAACCTATCCCTAACCATCCTGAAGTAATAAAAATCGTCAAAAAAGCTTCTGAAGTTAATGCGTTTAACTTTGGCGGAGTTTGGCATAGTGATTTCTCTTTTCTTGAAACCCCTCCAGCTTTTACAATTTTGCACTCAATTGACGTTCCTGTAACGGGCGGCGACACCGTCTGGACTTCAAATTCAGCCGCTTACGAGGCTTTAGACAGTGAATCTAAATCAAAATTTGAATCTGTAACTTGTATACACTCCGCTTCCGCTTCCTACTCGCCTAAACAGCAGAACCTCCACTCAGCTCTCACTGGGATGGATATACGAACTTCAACCGAAGCGGAGAAGACTCAGGAGCATCCTCTGGTTTGCACTCACCCTGAAACTGGAATCAAATCATTGTTCTTCAATGGAACTTACGTCAGAGGCCTAAGGGGTCCTGAAATTAGCAGTTCAGAAGATGAGGAACATTTACTGTTGTGGTTACATAATTGGACAACGCATGTTCGGTTCACTTTCCGTCACCGCTGGGCTAACGGTGACGTAGTTATTTGGGATAATCGATCCACTCAACATGTAGCGATAAATGACTACGCGGGCCAAAGAAGAGAGTTGAATCGCACCACTGTTGCAGGAGAAATTCCAAGTTTGTATTAGTTATCTCGTAAGAGTTCTATAAGTGATGACGTATCCCAACGTCCATGCCCTTGATCTTGGAGTTGAGCATAATATTCGTCAACCATTGCAGTAATGGGCAATTTTGCCCCTATACGACTAGCTTCGTTGAATACGATGTCTAAATCTTTTCGCATCCAGTCAAGCGCGAATCCGTGATCAAATTCGCGTTCCAGCATCGTTTCTGATCGGTTTGACATCTGCCAAGAACCAGACGCTCCTTGACTAATTGCAGCAATAACTTTTTCCATATCCAGACCAGCTCTGCGACCGAAATCTAAGCCTTCCGACAGACCCTGAACTAAACCTGCGATACAAATTTGGTTAACCATTTTTGTTGTTTGACCAGACCCAACTGGGCCGATGAGATTCACCGCCTTTGCATACACTGAAATCACCGACTCAACTATTTCGAAAGTTTCTTCTTTACCTCCGCACATGACACTTAGTTGACCGTTTTCAGCTCCTGCTTGACCGCCTGAAACCGGGGCATCAATAAAGCCTATGTTTTGTGTTTCTGCCACTTCTGCTATTTCTTTTGCTATTTCTGCTGAGGCTGTTGTGTGATCAACTAAAACGCTTCCGGATTCCATGCCAGCGAGAACTCCCGTGTCACCATAAACAACAGAGCGGACATCATCATCGTTCCCTACGCACATAAAAACGATTTGTGAACCCACTGCAGCTTCTGCGGGAGTTGATGCCGTTTTACCGCCATGGCGATCTTTCCAATCTTCTGCTTTTGTTGTTGTGCGGTTATAAACCGTCGTTGAATAACCTGCTTGCTGTAAATGTCCAGCCATGGGAAATCCCATTACGCCTAGACCAACAAAAGAAACATTCTTTATCATTTCAAACCCCTGATTTGAGTTCCGCCATAGATGCAAAGAGGTCTAATGGAGATTGGATCTCACTTTGTCCTTCTATTTCTCTGTAAATTGCGTGAACGTTTACTGCTAAACGCTCCCACTCGCCCCATTCTTTGTAAGGTCCCAGATCAATTTCTGCTATTGCTTCCGTTGCTTTTTGTCCTGCGGCGTGACGTTCCTTACATTCTTTTTCTATAAATGAAAGATAATCCCGAACTGCGGTCACGCCCTCTGCGTCCGTTAAAGGACCGTGACCTGGAACTACAACATCTGCTTCTAAGCCAATGATTCGATCACAGGCATCAATCCAATTTGAAACTGGTCCATCCCAAATAATGGGAGTCCCATTGATGAAAAGTATGTCCCCGCAGAAGACAGTGGATGCATCTGGTAGATAAACAAGAAGATCACCTGAAGTATGCGCAGGACCTACTTCGATAAGTTCAACCGTTCTTCCGCCTACATCTAACTGAAGTTCTCCCTGAAAAGTGCGATCAGGTGGAGGAAGTTCAATGTTGTCAAAGTTAAAGGGACCGAAAGCTTCTTGCACATACTTGTTTGTAACTTCACCTAAATCCAAAGCCATAAGCGCAGCGATAGCAGAAGGAGGCATGGCATTCATTTCAGCGGCCGCTGCTTCTGTGGTAATGATCTGGGCATCCTCAACCAAACTGTTCCCATAGCAATGGTCTCCATTTGCATGAGTGTTCACTACAACATCTATAGGGCGGCCTGAAGTAACAACCGACATTGAGTCAAGCATGTTCCGTGTGAGCGAGAGATCAAAAAGGGTGTCAATTAATAAAGATGACCAGTCTGAAGCTAATAGACCGGCGTTACTCCATCCCCATCCTCCGTCAGGTTGTAAATAGGCAAACACCCCATCGGCGACTTCATGCAAGCCCTGAGTGTAAGAAACAGAATTAAGACTTTTACTCACGAAATTACTTTAGGCGAACTGTATAGAATAGGTGAACCCCGTCTAGCCGATTAGGCCAAGAAGGTGGCAGGCTATACCGACAAACCTTTAAATTAGGAGATTTTAAAATGGGCAACCTCTGTGAAGGCCGCGTGGCCATCGTTACAGGAGCTGGGCGCGGCATTGGACGCGAACATGCACTTCTACTTGCTGAAAACGGAGCCAAGGTGATTGTAAATGACCTTGGTGGTGACACTGATGGGTCTGGAGGTGACATAACACCAGCACAGTCTGTAGTCGACGAAATAACAGCTATGGGTGGTGAAGCAGTTGTAAACGGAGCCAATGTTGCTGATTTTGATGCTGCAGGAGAAATGATCCAACAAGCGATTGATACTTTTGGAAGTTGCGACATTCTTATAAACAATGCAGGAATACTTCGTGACCGAATGGTTTTCTCAATGTCAGAAGATGACTGGGATTCCGTAATAAACGTTCATTTGAAAGGAACATTCGCCCCTACTCATCATGCAGCGGTTTATTGGCGCGAAAAAGTAAAAGCTGGCGGTGAAGCCTTTGGGCGCATCGTAAATACTTCTTCCCCTTCCGGAATCTATGGAAATGTAGGACAATCAAATTACGGAGCAGCGAAAGCAGGGATAGCCGCATTCACCCTTATTACTGCTGTTGAGTTAGCGAAATATGGAGTAACAGTTAATTGTTTAGCTCCTGGTGCTTACACCCGTATGACAGCCGAATTGCCTGGATTCTCCGGTCTAGACGAAGAGGGTCAAGAAAATTTTGGACCTCGTTGGATCTCTGTACCTACGGTCTGGTTATGCAGTGCAGAGGCGCAAAATGTTACAGGAAGAGTCTTTGACGTTGGAGGTCAAAAACTCGGAATCGCCGAGCAATGGCGTTTAGGACCTACTGCGGTACAGCCAGATGATCCAGCTGATTTGACTGAAATCATGGCGGAACTAATGGCTGCTGCCCAGCCAAACTCCGGCATGGATGGCAAACCTGTTGAAGGACCTGGAAGACCAGGGAAAACACTCTGAGTGAATCATGGCAATTGATTTTTCTCTATCGCCCGAACTGGAAGAAATTAGAACACGAATTCGTGTTTTTATTGACGATGTTGTAAAGCCCGGAGAAGCTCTCATTGAAGGGCACGGGCATAATGAACCTCAAGAGGGCAAAGAACGTATTGACACCTTGATTTCGATGCGGAAACAAGCATTCAGTGAAGGGCTTTGGCTTCCTCATATGCCTGAGGAATGGGGCGGGATGGGCTTAGGTCACGTCCAGTTAGCTATGGTTCAAGCAGAAGCGGCTCGATCCCGCTACGGACCATGGGTTTTGAATTGTCAGGCCCCAGATGAAGGCAACATGCACACTCTGCTCCACTGGGGAACTGATGAACAAAAAGAGAAATATCTTCGCCCATTATGTGAGGGAACAGGCTCTTCTTGTTTTGCGATGACTGAACCTGAAGTGGCGGGTTCTGATCCCACTTTGATTCAAACAAAAGGGTATCAAGACGGCGAAGAATGGGTGATAAACGGTCATAAGTGGTTTATTTCAAACGCTCATCGTGCACAATTCGCAATCTTAATTACACGCACTGAGGATGATCCTGACTTACCTCAAGCTGCGAACACTGCCTTCATCATTGATCTTCCGCAAAGTGGGTGGAACGAGGTACGAGAGATTGAAACTATGCATGGTTCTACCGGTCATAGCGAGATCCTTATTGAAGACCTTCGAGTGCACGAATCACAAATGCTTGGAGGAAGAGGGCAAGGGCACTTACTTGGGCAATACCGCTTAGGACCAGCTCGACTCGCTCACTGTATGAGATGGATAGCCCAAGCTGAAACAGCTTTAGACATGATGGTTGAACGATCGTTAGAAAGGTTTAGCCACGGGTCACTTTTGGCGGAAAAGCAAGGAATTCAATGGTTGATCGCAGATTCTACGATGGAGCTTTACCAGTCAAAATTGATGGTTTTACATGCCGCCTACAAAATTGATCGAGGGGAAGACTTCAAATCTGAAGTATCTATGGCAAAACATTTTGTCGCTAACTCCTTAGGTCGAATTATTGACAGATCCATTCAAGTCCACGGGGCTCTCGGATATTCAACAGACACCCCTCTCGCCGACATGTATCAGCATGCTCGATGGGCAAGATTCGCTGATGGAGCTGATGAAGTTCATCAAATGCGTATCGCTCAAAGAACCATCAATGCTTTCACTGACTCGGGTTCTACTTCTGCTGCTACAGGGAACTTACCGATCTAACCTCACGCTTAAGATTTCAACATTTCTGTATATGCGTTAGAGTCTTATTAGTTATATTTTTAGGAGTTCAAATGAACGATGTTGTGATTGTTGAAGCCGTACGCACTCCTGTCGGGAAACGTAACGGAGGTCTCTCTACCAGTCATTCGGTAGATATTCTTGGAAAAGTCCAAAAAGCTCTTTTTGACAGATCCGGAGTTGATCCGTCAGAAGTAGGGCAAGTAGTTGGCGGATGTGTCGGGCAAGTTGGTATGCAAACAATGAACGTCACTCGGACCGCATGGTTGTCCGCAGGTCTGCCACTTAGCGCTCCTGCCACCACGGTTGATGCTCAATGCGGATCTTCGCAACAAGCCACAAACCTCGCTTATGCACTTGTTGCATCTGGAACCGTTGATGTAGCAGTAGGTTGCGGTGTTGAGTTGATGAGTCGGGTCGGGTTTGGAGCCACTACACCTAAAGATCCTGACGCTGGGCGACCAGTAAATCGAAATTACTTTGAGCATTTTGAATTCACTAGCCAATTCGAAGGTTCAGAGCGTATTGCTGATCAATGGGGCATTTCACGACAAGACACTGACTCTTTTGGTGTGTTATCACAGGAGCGTGCTGCACGAGCTTGGAATGAAGATCGTTTTGGTACACAAATTGTTCCCGTAGAAGTACCACTTATGGGTGACGATGGTGAAGTAAGCGAAGAAACTACCGTTATTTCTAAAGACGAGGGACTGCGAGAAACAACCATGGAGTCTCTAGCTGCGTTAAAGCCGACTGGGAGAAAAGATGGGGTTCACACAGCTGGAACTTCTTCTCAAATTTCAGATGGTGCGGGTGCTTTATTGCTTATGACCATGAGTAAAGCTGAAGAATTGGGAGTCACTCCCCTTGCTCGAATTGTGGACACTTGCTTAGTTGGTTCAGATCCTGAACTTATGCTTACTGGACCGATTGGGGCTACACAGAAGTTGCTCAAAGATAACGATATGACTATTGATGACATAGATGTTGTTGAGATAAATGAAGCATTTGCTTCGGTTGTGCTGGCTTGGGAAAAAGAGTTGGAGCCAGATATGGACCGAGTGAATCCAAATGGCGGCGCAATAGCTCTTGGACACCCGTTAGGTGGTACCGGTTCTATTTTGACAACAAAAGCTGTTCATGAATTACATCGTTCAGGTGGAGAGCATGCACTAGTCACAATGTGTTGTGGTGGTGGATTAGGTACCGGAACTTTAATTCAAAAGATCTGATCCAATTACTTTGGAAACATAGAGAGGTGTGTTGCCTCTAAACGCTGTCCTTCTGGATTCTCTGTAAAGAAGGTACCTCCAGCGACCGATGATGAAACTAAGGCAAGAGCCAGGTTTGAGTCATGAAGTGGTGACCATGAAGCCATACGAACTTCACCGACTTTTTCTCCTTCGCTATTAAAAGCTGGCCAAGGATGCTCACTGGAAAACTGCATTCGTTCCCCACTTAAGAGAACCTTCACTAGACGACGCGATGGCCCTCTTTCTCTTTCTGCTAGCAAGGCCTCTTTCCCTATAAAATCATCTTCCCTGTCAAGTGAGAGGTAATTGTCTAAACCAACCTCTAAAGGTGTCGCCGATCCTCCGCAATCACCGCGGTAAGAAAAAAGCCCTGACTCAATGCGCTCAAGTGAAGTGGGCGCCCCAGGATGGATCCCATACTTTTCTCCTGCTTTCCAAATCGCGTCCCATAAATCTAACCCTTTGCTTCCGTCTTGAAGGAAAAGTTCAAATCCACCTTGGCCGCTCCATCCGGAACGACAAACCACCATTGGAATTCCATCATGCTCTATTTCTTCGAATCCAAAGAAAGGTATATTTCGAACCCACTCTCCGAGATAATCTGCCACAGTATCTTCTGCTCGCGGTCCTTGTACCGCTAAAGGAGATACATCTGGTTCAAACACTTCGCAATCAAATTCTTTAGCGAAAGCTATGCCTTTGCACCAAAAAAGTACGTCGCTGTCTGCGATTGATATCCAATATCTATCCTCCGCGAGTTTCAAAATCATTGGGTCGTTCAGCATGACTCCGTCGTTATCGCATAGGGGGGCATAACGAACTCTCCCTATGCGACAATCTGACATGTCTCGAGCGGACACGTATTGAATTAACGCCAATGCATCAGGTCCGATGATTTCTACTTGCCTCTCAGCGCCTACATCCCAGAGGGATACTCTTTCCATAAGTGCTTCATATTCTGCGTCTAAATCTCCAAAGGAAACGGGAAGGACCATATGGTTATAGATAGAGAAATGAGTCATCCCATGTTTGATGAGCGCATCATAAAAAGGTGACTTTCTGTTGCGTGAACTTAGAGGGAATTCCATTTTTACCAATCTTTCTCCGACACTCCATGTCGATATTGTCCCGCTGAACTGGGTTCTAAAGGTGTATTGCCAAGAATTAAATCCGCTGCTTTTTCTGCAAGCATCATCACAGGAGCATAGATGTTTCCATTAGTAAGTGTTGGCATTGAAGAAGCATCAACCACTCTTAAGCCTTCTACACCATGGACTCGCATTGTTTTGGGTGAAATCACACCCATTGCGTCTTCTCCCATACGAGCTGTTCCACAAGGGTGCAATGCGGTCTCAGCGTCTTTACGCACCCAGTTAAGAACGTCTTCGTCTTGTGTGACTTGAGGTCCAGGAGAGATCTCTCCTCCATTGAACTGTTCAAAAGCTGGCTGACTCATAATATTTCTTGCTGTAGATATTGCTTCAACCCACTCTTTTCTGTCTTCCTCTGTGGAAAGGTAATTGAATTGAATCTTTGGTTTTCTGAAAGGATCATCTGATTGGATTTGCACCCATCCTTTGCTGTTGGAGAACATGGGTCCAATATGAAATTGATAACCGTGTCCTTCAGTGATTGTCGTCCCGTCGTATCTAACGGCCACTGGTAAAAAGTGAAACATCAAATTTGGCCAAGGAACTTCATCATTGCTTCGCAGAAAACCTCCAGCTTCAAAATGATTTGTTGCGCCTGGTCCTTTTCTGAATAGCCATTGAAATGCGACACCTGGTTTTCTCCAAAATTTCAGATAGGGCGCCATAGATACTGGTTCTTTGCACGCATATTGCACATAAACCTCAAGGTGGTCTTGAAGATTCTCTCCAACGCCGGGCAAATCAACAACTGTTGGAACTCCAGCTTTAGTTAGGACTTCAGATGGCCCTATGCCAGATAGTTGTAATAACTGAGGAGAATTGAATGCCCCGCCGCATGAAATAACTTCTTTTGCTTGAATTGAATGCCTCTTCTTATTCTTTTGATATTCAACTCCTGTCACACGATTTTTCTCCATAATCAATTTTGTGACGTGAGCACGAGTTATCAGATCTAAATTCTTCCGTTCTTTTAATATCGGATGAAGGTAAGCGCGAGCTGCTGAATAACGTCTACCCCTATAGATGTTTCGATCAAATGCGTTGAAACCTTCCTGACGATACCCATTAACATCTGTGGTTAGCGGGTGGCCGGCTTCTTGAACAGCCGTTAAAAAAGCTTTAAAGAGTGGGTTTGTCGCCGGTCCGCGTTCCAGCTTCAACGGGCCTTCTCCTCCCCGCCATTCATCTGGTCCGGCTAAACAATCTTCCATTTTCTTGAAATACGGTAAACAGTGACTCCAGTCCCACGTTTCGCAACCTTCAAGTGCTGCCCAACGATCAAAGTCCATTGGGTTTCCTCGTTGAAAAATCATTCCGTTTATTGAAGATGACCCTCCGAGAACTTTTCCGCGCGCATGGTAAACGCGACGTCCACCCATGTCAGGTTCAGGCTCTGACTCGTATTTCCAATCGTAAAATCGATTACCTATACCCATTGAAAGCGCTGCAGGCATGTGGATGATCATGTCTGCTTTCCAGTCGCGACGCCCGGCTTCAATTAAGAGAACTTTATTTTCTGGATCGTCACTTAGTCGGTTTGCTAAAGCACTTCCTGCAGATCCACCGCCAACAATCACGTAGTCATAAGTTTTAGTCAAAATCACTCCGATCAACTCTTAAGAAATTCTGCCTTAACAAACCGACTTAACCTCACCATTTACTTTCAATTTTTTTAATTGTGATTCTTGTCTTGATATTGCCGGTAACTTATGAGCATGAATGCTGATTTTCGTAGCGATACCTTAACTCAAGCAAGCCCAGATATGAGAGCCAGTATGGCTTCTGCAAATGTTGGCGATGACGTGTATGGAGAGGATCCATCAGTAAACGAATTACAAGACCGAATCGCTTCGTTAACTGGCAAAGAAGCTGCTTTATTTTGTGCTTCAGGCACACAGTCGAATCTCAGTGCTGTTTTAAGTCATGGGCAACGCGGAGATGAATATCTCATTGGAAGAAATTACCATATTCTTCTCAATGAAGTAGCCGGCGCTTCCGCTCTTGGTGGAATGACTCCTTGGCCCATAAACGTTGATGAGAACGGTGGGCTTGATCCTGCGGATGTCGTTGCTGAGATAAAAGAGCCCGATCAGCACCACCCAATTACAAGCCTTCTGTGCTTAGAGAACACGGTAAATGGTTATGTCCAGTCAGTTGAACTCATCTCAGATTTATCTCAGGCAGCTCATAATGCAGGCCTTTCAGTTCATCTAGATGGAGCGCGACTATTTAATGCGGCAATTGATTTAGGTGTTCCAATTTCTGACTTCACCACATCAGTTGACACAGTTTCTATTTGTCTCTCAAAAGGTTTAGGAGCACCAGTTGGGTCAGTACTTGCTGGGAACAAGGAAACGATTGATAAGGCCTTCAGGGTGAGAAAAATGTTAGGTGGAGGAATGCGACAATCAGGTCATCTTGCTGCTGCGGGGCTTTATGCTTTGGATCATCAAGTTGATCGCCTCATTGAGGACCATTTGCGCGCGGAACGCATCGCGCAAGGTCTTTCTAACATCAACGGACTAGACGTCAAGCAAGCAACCAACATGTTGTGGGTTACTCCACCGCCAGAGGTCCACTCCAGTCTTTCTGCGCATCTAGAGAACGCTAATATTAAGGTGATTCCTTGGAGTCCAACAATGAGGATCGTCACTCATCTTGACATTGACGATGAAGCGGCTGATTATCTTGTAGAAGTTTTCCAAGACTTCTTTTCCAACAATTAGCCCCGTCTCCAATTAGAAATATAAGAAGGCAATTCACGCTCCCCTCCTGACAATTCAGGTTCTGGCTCTCCTACTGAGATACCAAGTGGTATCACTCCTGCCCAAGCAGGAGAAGTGAAATCGCCGAAGTCGTCTATCGGAGGTCCTGTTCTTACTTTCATCGAATATTCTTCAAGAGGTAAAGAGAGCACAGTCGTTGCTTTCACTTCTTTCTCTGTGTTGGCCCTCACATCTTGCATACGTCCTGGAATACCATGCTCCACTATTGCATCCAAGGCTTCGGCTTTTTCTTCGTGATCAATGATCTCTTGGGCATTTCCAAAAATAACTACAGAGCGATAATTCATAGAAATGTTTACTGCTGCGCGAGCTAACACTAATCCATCTAAGAGAGTTACTTCTACGCATACTTCTATGCCCTTCTTTGTTTCTCGTAAAAGCCTGCTCGCGACAGAACCATGTAACAGCAGATGGTCTTCTTTTCGCGCATAGAACATTGGAATAACAAGCGGGTAGGACCTGTCTTCTTCCTCACAAATAATTCCAACATGCGCCACTAGACCTTCATCTAATACTGAATAAAGTTCGGATCTCTCCTCTACTCCACGTTCGGGTTTACGTTTGATCGTTGACCGATCACTCACTTTCACACCTCCAAGATCATGTTCAAAAGAACTTATCACTGAATTATTTGAAAATACTTGAAAAAGAATGACCACTTTTGAGTATTTCTCTTAACTTTCTGGTTGACTGTCTGCGGTGCCTTATCAAATTGCTGCTCTTCTCGCTGCCACCTGCTGGTCACTTAGCAGCCTCATTCTTGCTGAGCCTGTACGTCGACTTGGTGGGCCTCGATTCTGCAGATTACGGATGCTTTACGTCAGCTTTGCTTTACTAATCATCTCTATTTTCAGAAATCAGTGGGAAACAATTGAAATTGGAGATTTCTGGCTTATCACTCTCTCCGCCATTGTCGGTCTTGTCGTAGGTGATATAGGTCTTTTTACTGCTATGGCGCGCATCGGACCAAGACGCACTTCAGTTTTATTCACCACAAATGCCCCGATGGCTGCTGTAGGAGGAGTTCTGTTATTTGATGAAGTTCTACATTCTTGGGCCCTACTGGGCGCAGTATTGACTGTACTTGGTGTGATGTTGGCAGTTAATTACGGCACAAACCAAGATGTGAAAGACTCCGTTTTTGAAAAAGTAGACGGCTCTTTAAAAGTTGGAGTTTTCTGGGCAAGTCTTGGGGCGTTTGGGCAAGCTATTGGAGCATTAGCCGCTAAACCAGTTCTTGATCATGGCGCTGACACTTTGACGGTAGCTGCTTTGAGAGTGCTAATTGCCACTCCCCTAATGTGGCTGCTAGCGAATCCAACAGACAAGCTAGCTTCAGCTCCTGAGAAAGAGCCCGTGGCAAATATGGACTGGTTGAAATTAGTTGCTAGCGGTACTTTAGCCATGGTACTTGGTATGAGTTTTCTGCTTTACGCTATAGGCAACGGAGACACAGGAATTGCAAGCATTCTCGGTGGAACGACTCCGGTAATTATGTTGCCCTTACTTTGGATTGCGACCCGGCGTGCTCCTGCTTTGGGTGCTTGGGTCGGAGCGATACTTTCCATATTCGGCATTGCTTTAATGATGTAATTTTTTTACCTTTAATTGATCTAACATCATTTTCATGTTTGATGTAGTGGTTATTGGTGGGGGTCTTATTGGGGCTTCAGCAACTCGGCATCTTTGTAAGGCGGGTTTATCAGTAGCAGTTATTGCTCCACCTGAACCTGATAGCCCGATCAGTCATCAGGGGCCTTTCGGGGCCTACTACGATGTCTCTCGCTCATCTCGAACTCTTTATGTTGATCCAGTTGAATTGGAGCTGTCGAGAAGAGCTCAAGCAGCTAATCCTGAAATAGAAGATCATTCAAACGAAAAAGTATTTTTTGGTGAGGGCCATCTGCTTGTAGCTAAGCGAGAAGATTATGAAGAATTATTCACTCTTTTTGAAGATCCTTCTCATTCTCACCTCGCGGAGATTCTTGATGCAGAGGGGTTAAGGAAGAACTGGCCGGAACTCTGCTTTCCTCCGGATTATCTGGGGTTATATGAGTTAGGTTGCACGGGAATTTTGAACCCGCGGAAACTAGTAGAAGCCCAACTTTCTGCTGTTACCTCCTATGGGGGCAAGATTTTTTCTTCTGCTGCAAAAAATTTAGAAATCAAAAGTAACTGTTTTATTGAATTAGAGGACGGCTCTGTTCTGGAAGCAAACAAAGTCTTGATAAGTGCAGGAGCGTGGTCTAATTCCTCTGGGCTGCTCCCACGCCCTTTAGCTTTAAGAATGAAGACTGAAACAGTTCTTCTAGCAGAAATTGATTCTGACGAATCTGAGCGTCTAGCTAAATTGCCTGCCATGCATTATGAAATTTCTGATGCGGCAGCAGCTGATATTTATGCTGTTCCGCCTCAGGTGTATCCCGATGGGCGAACGCTAATTAAATGGGGGGCAAACACTCTCGCAGATACCTGGGTTGAAGATGCTGAGAGTATTAATCATTGGTACAGGCAGGGAGACAGCGATCAAATTATTGATTCGGTCAAAGCTTCTATGGAACGCACTTACCCTGAAATAAAAGTCAAAGACTGGCATACAAATCGGTGTGTTATTACTTACACAACTCATGGACTTCCCTACATTGATTCGTTAGTTGACAATCAGGTTTATGTCGCTATTGGAGGGAACGGGAGATCAGCGAAATGGGCTGATCCTTTAGGCGCTTTAGCAGCGAGTTTAACGATTGCAAATCATTGGGTTGATCCGCTGCCTGCAAGCAGATTTGAAGCCGTTTTTGATAATCAGCCAACTAATTGGGTGGGAAGAAGATTATTGAAACAACGAAATTGTGCCCTCGGTGGGACTTGAACCCACATGTCCTAGAACCGGAGATTTTAAGTCTCCTGCGTATGCCAATTCCGCCACGAGGGCTTAATACCGAGTCCACGCTAGTTTCTTATCTAGTAGTGCCAAACCTAGAGAACATAAAACTATTGAATTATTTAAGCGGCTAGTTGTTCTTCGTCTACAGCACGCCAGAGTGCAGATCTAGCAATATCTGCGCGAGATCCTGAAAGTTCGTTCGTTACAATCACTCCTTCAACCATGTCTGCAACCACTGCTCCCCACGGTCTTTCTCTTACTGCTACGGAGACAACAACGCTCTCTCCGTTTCTTCGAATTGACCTCTGAACTCCAAGTAGGCCTGGTGGGCTTCGAAATACTGGAACTCCCAAAGCTAAGTGTCTGCACGCGCGTCCTAAAGTTCGTACTGTGTCTGCGAATCTATAGGTCTTTGCTTCCATCACCACAAGTGTCTCATCTAGGTGTGACAATGGAAGAGTGAGCGAATCAAAAGATGCAAATATTCAAGATCTTAATCCCGCGCAGAAAGCCGTTTTAGATCAATTAGGTTCTGCACCAGATGATCGCCCAGTTTTTGCTGAGGATATTGGACACCATGTTAGAAGAGCATTGGAGACCGCTGCTGAGCCGTATCTCTCTTCTCTTCCGTCTAATCAGGATCTTTTTCTTTCCAAATATGAACTTGGTCAAATCCATGGTTGCCAAACCAAATACATGGCGGAGCGTGAAGAAGAATTTGAGTGGGCGGTAAATATTGCACGTGGAAGTATTGTTCACAAAGCGGTTGAGCTTTCTATGAACTGGCGAAAGGAAATTGAGCCTTCCGCTTTAGTTGATGAGTCACTTGCACGTTATGAACAAGATTCAGGAAGTCTTGGATACTGGCTGCAAGGATGTTCAGAGGTTGAAAGAGCGGAACTCCGTTCAGAATCTCTTGATGCCTTTACAAAGTTTCTTGAATGCTGGCCTCCGCTTAAGCCAGCTTGGCGGCCCGTGAGTGAAAGTCGGCTTAGAGCTGAATTGTGTGACGGAAAACTTGTTCTTTCGGGGCGTGCAGATTTGACTTTGGGAAGAGCGGAAGGTTTTCGAGCTGGAAAAGTCATTATTGATTTCAAAACTGGAAACTTTGCTCCGCTTCATGTTGAAGATCTCAGATTCTACGCATTGATTGAGACGTTACGGATGGGGGTTCCACCTCGACTTTTAGCTACTTACTATTTAGATTCTGCTCAGTTTTCTCCTGAAGCAGTGACAGAGGAAATTCTCATGTCTACTGTTGCTCGAGTTATAGATGCGGTTGAGAAATACACTGCGCTTATTTATGAGAATCAGGTTCCAAAAGAGATTCCTGGACCTCAATGCAACTGGTGTGGGCTTCTTGAAACTTGTTCAACAGGCAGCTCTTATCTTGAAGAGAATCTATAAAAACTATTCATCTAAATGAACGAGACGTCCTGTTGTGTATAGGAAGAATCCGGCAACGCAGAGTAGCGCTCCTGAGATTGCTGACACGGGGCGAGGCCCAAATGTTGAAATCAAGATACCCAGGAACAAATTTGCAAATGGCATGATGCCCAGAACTCCCATCAAATAAAGTGCCATTACTCGCCCTCTGACTTCATCATCTACTTGTAGTTGAACCACTGAATTGAGATTTGTAGCAGAAACTAGGTGAACTCCGCCTATTAATAACAATGCGAGAAATCCAACCCAAAATTTTGGAGCTAACGCAAAAAGAACGATTGCGAATCCATAGCCAAGTAGTGAAGCAAATTGGATGCGTGATCGAAGACCTCGCCCAGCTGTTGCAGCAACCATTGGAGCCACCAATATTCCTCCGATCCCTTGTGCTGAACTTAATACTCCGAACCAAAATGGAGAAACTTTGAAAACATCTTCAGCGAAAACAACAATTTGTTGGCTTATGGGCATAGCGAACGCTGAGATAAAACTCACAGATAAGATCGCCGTGCGAATACCGGGAGCGGCTAGAACATAGTCGATTGCTTCTTTGTATCCTTCAAAAACTTTCCCCGATACTTTGTTAGATGACTTGCCACTAATCAATAGGTCAGTGTTTATAAGTAGAAGTCCAATAGCTATAGGTAGATGCAGGACTGCTACTACGAGTAAGGCCCAGCCTGGGCCGAACGTTCCAATTATGAGACCACCTATAGCTGGTCCTGTAGCTCGGGCGGCATTGAATTGTGTTGAGTTAAGTGCAATAGCATTTGGGAGAACAGATTTTGGTACACATTCAGCAACGAAGGCTTGCCACACCGGAAGTCTTATACCATTAATGAACCCTCCGGCAGCTATTAAAGCCAGCCACACCCATGGGCTGCTTAGGCCAGAACTCCATGCAAATGCCATCACTATCGCGGTCATGGCTTGTATTCCATTGGTGACGAGCAAAATTCTTCTTCTGTCCCAATTATCTGATGCCCATCCAGAAAATGGGTTCATTAGGAGCATGGGTATTGAGCCTGCGAATGCTGATACTCCAACCCATGCAGGTGATTTTGTCAAAGCGAACATCACCCAACTACCAACAACCATGCGTATCCACCTACCGTTGTTGGTGAGGATTCCGCCGATCCAGAAGAGTCGATAATTTCTATATTTGAACGCTGGGAATCTCGTGAAAGACTCTTTAGGCTGGGGAGGCATTACACGACCTTACACCAGCGGAAAGATAAATTAGGCTTATGAGTGTTTTACAAATTGACCGTCATGAAAGCATTGCGGTACTGACTTTTAACGACCCTGAAAGAAGAAATGTTGTTTCTTCTGAAATGAACAAAGAACTTCTAGCTGCCTTCGATGAGTTAGAGCCTGATGAAAATATTAAAGCCGTTGTTTTAACTGGATCTGGAGCAGCTTTTTGTGCTGGGGCTGTATTAGATGACCTTCTTGAAGCAGGGGAAGCCAAAGGAGGTTCCCTTCCAGACATCTACGCAGGCTTCCTTCGTGTAGCCCACTCTCCGCTCGCAATCGTCGCAGCTGTCAATGGGCCAGCAGTAGGTGCGGGAATGAATATGGTTCTTGCGTGCGACTTAGTGATCGCTGGCAAATCAGCAAAATTCGACACACGCTTTCTAGATATCGGCATTCACCCTGGAGGTGGACATACTTGGCGGCTCCGTAATATAAGCGACTTAGCAACTGCCAAAGCTATGGTGCTTTTCGGTCAAATCCTTGATGGCGAAGAGGCTGCAAAGCGAGGAATAGCGTGGGAGTGTGTTGAGGATAGTGACTTATTAGAAACGGCCATTTCTTATGCTGAACGAGCCGCAGAGTTTCCAAAAGATGTATTTGCTATAACGAAGAAGACGATGCATGAAACTGCCGCTGTAACAGAATCTGTTCAGTCTGTAGAACTTGAACTTGCTCCTCAGCAATGGACTATGCAACAGCCGGCTTTTGTCAATATGGTTGCTCGCCTAAAAGAACGTATTGAGAAAAAAGATTAACTTCTAATCCAACTTTCAATAAGGTCATCTGCTCGACGTACCCATTCTTCTGCTGTGATGGCAAACCGTAAATGATCTTCCCAGACTCCGGCTATCTCTAAATATTTTTCCGATAGTCCCTCGCATCGCAGATTCAATTTTTCAACAACTCGGCGAGATGCTGAATTTCGCGGAACGATAGATATTTGTAAACGATGTAATCCGACTTTTTCAAATGCGAACTGCATCAATAGGACTAACGATTCGGGGATGTAACCCTTGCCTGCTCGATCTGCAGCTATCCAATATCCGACATGAGCACTTTGAAAAGCCCCTTGGATTACATTGTTTAAATTTATTTCCCCGACGAAACTCTCATCTACAAAAACGCCAAAGCCCCATCCAGTACCTAACTGTCTTTCTCTCTCGCGAGAGCGGCACCTCATCTCGAAAGTGCTTTTATCTTGAGCTGGATCTTTTTGGCCAGGTGATCGAAGGGGCTCCCACTTAGTTAACCATTCATGGTTATTTATCCGAACTTTCTGCCATTCGTCAAAATCTGTTTCTCTAAGTGGACGCAAAGCAACGTGGCGGCCCTTAAGAATTAAAGATTCTGCTGATGCATCCACGGGCGTCCTCAATTTAAAAGCGATAAAACTAGTCCGTCAAGAATATCTGCTTCTGAGACCAAGCATTCTTTGAATCCAAAACTTCGCATCACCTTCACTAGAACACAAAGGCCTCCTACGATTACATCTGCTCTATCAACTTCCATGCCGGGATTATCTAAACGTTCAGTTCGAGTTTCAGTAGCAAGAGTTCTAAATACATCTTCTACGGCTTCTTTAGTGAGTTTGAAATGATGAATTTTGTCTCGGTCGTACTCTTTTAACCCTTGTTCTACCGCTGCAGCGCAAGAGACTGTGCCTGCTAACCCAACTAAAGTAGCAGCAGTCAAAGCCTCAGGGATTTCTCGCTTAACATCGTCGAGGTGTCCTTCAACAATAGACAAGCAGGATGAAAGCTCTTCTGGCAGAGGAGGATCATGCTTTATCCATTGCTCTGTGAGTCTGACACAACCAATATCACACGATATGGTTCCTTGATTTTCTTGTAAGCCAAATACGAATTCTGTAGAACCGCCGCCGATGTCCATCACTAGAAACGGTCCTTGTTCTGGGTTGAGCTCTTTTGTAGCTCCGATAAATGAAAGGTTTCCTTCTTCTATGCCTGTTAAAAGTTCAGGGCGGACTCCTATTATTTCTTCTGCCATATCAAAGAAGTCTTTTGAATTAGTTGCATCTCTTGCAGCTGAAGTCGCTGTCATACGTATTTTTTCGACTTTGTACTGATCGAGTAACTGACGATATTCCGTTAGTGCGGCACCAACACGATCCATAGCTTCTCTGCTTAAAACACCTGTTGAATCAACCCCTTGCCCGAGCCGGGTTATTTTCATATGTCTTTCTGCAGCAGTGGTTCCATCGCCTATGAGTAATCTCGTTGAATTAGTGCCACAATCAATTGCTGCTACGAACTCACTCATCTTTTTCCTTTAGTTGATCGTGCACCCAACGTCCCACTGGATCGTCCCCACCGGCGAGGAACCACGCATAGTGAGCATGCAGGCATTTAACTCCTTGTCGAGTTCCTCCTACCCCAGCGCTTGGTCGGTGCCCTTGATAAGAGTCAGGTATCGCTGAGTCGCGTTCTTTGGCATAACGGAGATGAGCTTGAATTAACTCGTCTGGATCAACTTCTGCTTCAGCTTTTTTGACTCCCCCTAATGATTCAAGTGTTCCTATTCGTGAACGAAGTTCTTCACTTACGAGCCAATAAAGTGTCGGCATTGGTTGGCCGTTCTCAAGTACAGGATAATTTCGTATAACAACTGGGTCGCCCGAATTGTCTCGTACGACAATTTCAAATTTTCCTGATGGAGGCCGTCCGAGAAGCTCTGCTACTCTTTCATATTCTGTCTGAGTCGGAATAACCATTAAATACTTTTACTAGACAATGACGAGAATGATTACTACTACCGCTACTACGGCAACTACCAGTGGGAGTAAGCGCTTCAAAACAGGTGCGCTAGCTGTGCCGAGTAGATCAACAGCTTCAACCTCTTCAGAATCTAGAACTCTTACAGATTCTGTCACTGTCTCATTTTCAGGGACTTCTTCTCCCTCGTTTTGCCCTTCTTCAACCTCGGTGCTCTGGACAACTAATTCACTCAAATTATCGGCGAATTGAGCCATGAGTTTCTTCGATATATCTGCCATTACCCCGCGTCCAAATTGAGCTGCTTTACCAGTGATTTTCAAATCTGTTGACACTGTTACTTCTGTTTGGTCGCCTTTTGCAACTAACTGGGCTTCAATATCTGCAGATGCATTCCCTGCGCCTCTCGTGTCCCGGCCCTCGCCACGTATAACTATTCGATAACTGTCTTCATCTTTTTCAAGAAAAGTCGCTACCCCTTTATATTGCGCTGAGATAGGTCCTACTTTGACTTTTACGACACCTCGGTATTCCTCTCCTTCTATTTCTTGAAGTTGAGCTCCAGGTAAACAAGGGGCGATTAGTTCCACATTTGTAAGAAATCCCCAAACTCTGTCAATTGGTGCTTCTACAGAAAACTCGTTTACTAGTTCCATTTCTTTAAATCCTCTACTGTGTCTATATCATCAGGCCAGCCTCCGCAGGATACTTCAACTACAGGCAATGTGGTGCTATTTAATACATTCCTTGCGCCTTGATCTCCGGTGGTGGGAAGTTCTTGCCAAAAATCTTTATGTATTTTAAATGGGGGTCGTCGCTTACCTTCATAAGAGGCGCACACTAATTTCCCTGGCTGTTGCAAGACTTGATTCCAAGACTCTGAATTAACAAATGGGGTGTCCCCTAAACCTATGACTAGTGACTCATGGTTCATGCTTTCTGCATAGTTAACTGCAGATTTCAATGAACTGGCTTGACCTAATTCCCAGTCTGGATTGTGTACTTCTGTATATTTTTCTGGAATTAAAGAAGTCAGATTTGCTGATCCGGTGATGACTATGAACTCATCAAAATCTGCTTCAAGTGGTGCTTCTAAAGACCAAGAGATTAAAGGCTTACCGCGAAAGGGATGAACTAATTTATGATCTGGTCCTTCCCAACGAGACCCACTTCCCGCAGCTAATATCACTGCACCAATTGTCATGTCATCTAACCGTGAATCGGTCCGGCAGTATTTTTTAGTGCATGCATCGGTCTGCCAGTGCGTAAGGCAATGATCTCAGACACTATGGAAATAGCTGTTTCTTCTGGAGATCTTGCTCCTATGTCCATTCCGATCGGTGAACGTAGTCGGGCGATTTCTTCTTCGCTGATTCCATTTTCTTTCAAGCGAACTAAGCGATCTTCGTGCGTGCGTCGTGATCCCATGATTCCGATGTAACCAACTTGAGTTTTTAGAGAGGACAGTACTGCTGGTACATCAAATTTATTGTCGTGGGTAAGTATGCAAATCGCATCCTGAGAATTCAAAGAAGGCCCTACCTGATCTATTAGACGGTTGGGCCACTCTGCGATTACTTCGTCTGCTTGTGGGAATCTTTTTTTGGTGGCAAAGACTTCTCTCGCGTCGCACACCGTAACTCGGTAACCGAGAACTTTTGCTACTTTTACTAAAGCCCCGGTGAAATCAACTGCTCCAAAAATCAGCATTTGTGGCGGAGGAGCAAAGGATTCTATGAAAACCTGAACTGTTTCCTCTCGAGCTTCTCCGTGTTGTCCATAGTGTCGAATTCCTGATCGGCCTGCAGCTAGTTCACCTAGAGCATCTCGAATTGCTACACGATCTAATTCTTCATTTCCGAGAGTGCCTTCTACCTCTTCACCGAATGGTTGTACAAGAATTTTTGCCCCTGTGTTTGGACCCTCAACTAGCGTCACTAGTGCAAAGGGTTTCTCTTCCTTAAGAAGTTTCTCTAAAGACTCAAACAGTGAAGTTTCTGACATTTTTACCAATCCAATGGCTCAAGAAATAAATGTATAGTTCCGCCGCAAGTTAGACCTACTGCAAAAGCTTCGTCATCGCTGTAACCGAAAGTGACAATTTTGCGCTCTTTTGTTTTCATAATTTCTAGAGCCTCTGATACTACTGCACCTTCAACACAGCCTCCTGAGACTGAACCAGCAACTTCTCCATCTTCATTGACAGCCATAGAAGCTCCAGGTTCTCTAGGGCCAGAGCCTTCAAGGTCTACGACGCGGGCAAGAACTATCTGCTTATCCTCAGAACGCCATTTCTCTAGATCTTGGAGTATTTCTCTCATAACTTCAGGCTAGGGCTTTTCTGATTTGAAAAACTCTTATTCACTTATGACTTTTGTCAATGTTTGTAAAGATACAAGGTTGTGACCTGCGAGAAAATGGTCGATATACGGTAAGGCCGCTGACATTCCTTTCGCGAGTGGTTCATATCCAGGAGTTGCTTTTAAAGGATTTACCCAAACAATTTGATGAGATACCCGCGATAGGCGTTCCATCTGTTCTTCAAGAATTTCTGTTTCTCCTCTATCCCAGCCATCAGAAAGAATTACAACTGTTGCTCCTCTTGCCATTCCACGTATACCCCACTCGTCGTTGAATAAACGCAGGCCTTCCCCGAGTCTTGTACCGCCAGACCAATCAGGAACCGTTTGCGCGGCACGGCTTAAAGCAACATCAGGATCTCGACTTGATAATTCTCGTGTGAGGCGCGTCAAGCGCGTTCCAAGAGTGAAGGCTTCTACCTGATTTCGTCCTGCGATAGCGGCATGAACAAAGCGAATAAGAGAGCGAGCATAGGTCTCCATAGACCCGCTTACATCAAGTAGGAGAACTAGTCGCCGTGGTCTTTCTCCTGGATTCTGAAAAAAGAGTTGAATCGGATCGCCTCCGATTCGAAGCGCAGCCTTCATCGTTCTTCGTAAATCAAGGTACCTCCCATTACGGGATGTTTTTAGTCGTCGACTACGTTTATTTTGTCCATGCAAACGCAGTTGTTTCATTACTTTGTAAAGCTCTTCTAGTTCTTCTTCTGTGCATTTCGCAAAATCTTTTCCAGCTAAAATTTCTGTTCTGGAATAACGAACGTTTATAGCCTCTTCGGTGATGCCAGTTGGCTCTTCTTCTGTTTCGGGCAGTTCGCTGGGCTCATCAAATAACAATGTGAGAGGATTTAGATCTGGAACTTCTTCAAGTTGAGGGATTCCTCTGTTCCAATGCTGGTCAAATACTTGATCATAGATTTCGATGTCTTCTGGCTGTATCGCTAACGTAGCTCTACCGGACCAATACACACTTTCACGACGATTAATACCTGTCTCAGCTAGGGCTCGCCCGAATTCAAGAGTTGACCCTAAAGAGATAGAAATGCCTTTCTTCCGGAGCGTTTCAACAAACTCTACGAGGTGCCGGTCAATCGTCCGTTCAAGAGATAGAGACAAAAGTTAACCTTGACGAATTGCGGCTAAAACATCTCCGAAGCCGCGTGTTCGGACGCGCTGTTGGTCTTCTCTGTATTTCAGTAAAGCCCCTAAGGTTGAATCAAGAACTTCAGGGCCTATTTCATCAGCGCCAACGGTTATTAAAGCTTCGACCCAATCAATAGTCTCTGCTACTCCAGGTGGCTTGTAGAGGTCCATGTCTCTGAGTTCTGCGGCGACTGCAGCTACATGGCGTGCTAACGCTAACGGAACATGAGGTACTCTAACTCGTAATATTTCCACTTCTTGTTCTATACCGGGATGCTCTACCCAGTGATATAAGCAGCGTCTCTTGAGCGCATCGTGGACGTCCCGTGTGCGGTTTGAAGTAATAATCACTACCGGTGGATTGTCTGCTTTTATGGTTCCAATCTCAGGAACTGTGACTGAGTAATCAGAAAGTATTTCAAGCAAGAATGCTTCAAACTCATCGTCGGCTCGATCCACTTCGTCGATGAGAAGAACAGGCGTTGCTTGGCTCTGTTCAAGTGCTCTCATAAGAGGTCGCCGAATGAGGAATCGCTCGTCGTAAATTTCATTTTCGAGGGATGAAATATCTGCACTTCCGGAAATTCCTGCTGCTTCTGAAGCTCGTAAATGAAGTAACTGTTTAGCGTAATCCCATTCATATACCGCTTGGGATGCATCAATTCCTTCATAACACTGAAGTCGAATCATTTCACAGTTAATTGAAGAAGAAAGCGCTTTAGCTACCTCAGTTTTCCCAACCCCGGCTTCTCCTTCAAGCAGTAAGGGCTTTTTTAACCGCAGGGCTAAGAAAATCGCTGTCGCTAAGCCTTCATCGGCTAAATAATCTTGCTCTCTTAAACAAGAAACAACGTCTTCAACCGTAGAGGAATCCGAGATATTCATAACTTCAGGTTACGTGCTTTTAGCCTTTAATCAGACTCTTAACGCCCTGACTCTTCTAACCCGCGTCGTGTCAGAACTCGTGCGAGATGACGACGATAGTCAACCCCAGCATTAATATCTGCCGGTGGTTCACATCCTTCTGCTGCTAATTCTGAAGCTTCAGTTGCAGAAGCACCATTGCTAATCGCTTCTTCCACTGCGGAGGCTCTTATTGGACGTGAATCCATGTTCACTAATCCGACACCACATGAGTCATTATTTATGACAACTGCGGAACCAACAATCGCCCAATCTTGAGCTCGACGATTGAATTTCTGAAATGACCAAGTTGATTCCGGCATTTTTGGCACTCGAACTTCAACTAGCATTTCTTCTTCGCTTAATGCTGTCTCTAGAAATCCTGTGAAGAAAGAATCTGCATCTACTTGTCTTCTCCCCGAAGGGCCATCAATGACCAAGCTTCCCCGTAAGGCAATCAACGCGGCTGGGAGATCTGAAGCAGGGTCACCGTGCGCCATTGCGCCTCCTATAGTTCCTCGGTGCCTGACTTGAGGGTCTCCTACCTCCGCTGTCGCTGCAGCTAACAGTCCCACCTGAGATTGAACGAGGTCACTATTTTCAACGTCAAAGTGTCGGGTCAAAGCACCTATTGCCAACTCTCCCCCTTCGTCTCGAATGTAGGAAAGTTCTTCAAGGCGACCTATATCAATAAGCACCGCGGGGGCTGCTAATCGATATTTCATTAAAGGCAGGAGCGAGTGACCGCCTGCGATTAATTTGGCGTCATCGCCATGTTCGGCGAGGAGGCTGAGTGCCTGTTCGGCGCTTGTTGCGCGCTCGTAATCAAAAGCGACTGGAATCATTTAGCACCTCCAACTTGGAGTACTGCTTTGACGATGTTGTGGTATCCAGTGCATCGGCAAAGATTGCCTTCTAAACCTTCACGAACTTCTGCTTCTGTTGCATCAGGTTTTTCGTCGAGTAAAGAGACCGCAGCCATAACCATCCCAGGAGTGCAGTATCCGCATTGCAAAGCATGACATTCATGAAACGCCTGTTGCATTGGATGTAATGCATCTCCGTCTGCCAAACCTTCAATTGTTGTTACTTCTTGGCCATCTGCTTGGACGGCAAGCATGGTGCAAGATTTGACGGCTTCTCCGTTTAAGTGAATGGTGCAGGCCCCACAAGAGGAAGAGTCGCAGCCTATGTTGGTGCCCGTGAGAGCTGCTTGCTCTCGAATAAAGTGGACCAGCAAAGTTCTTGGTTCAACATCATGTGAAACACTTTGACCATTAATATTTATTGTCACCTGCATATAGTTCTCCTAGTTCTTCCCTCTAAAACTGGATTACGAAATATTGACTGTAGCCGTAAATTGGCAGCAGTTCCGTATCCAATGCCATTCTTGTTTTTTATGGAGCTAACTTCTTCAATCCTCTCCACGCTAAACCACCGGCTACAAAAGACATACTTGCTAAAGCTACTAGTCCAGGCCACGTAGTTGACCAAGCAACGTCTCCTAGGAAACCTTGACGTGATAGCTCTAAAACGTTCGTAATTGGGTTATATCTGGCTGCAATTTTGAGCCATCCGTCCATGAATGATTGTGGTACTTGGCCGACAGAAATAAACAGAGCCCCAAATGCAATTACTTGCATCAACATCAGTGATCGTTGCGTCTTCATCTTGTAAAGAATCACTAAACCAATTAGACAGAACACCACGGCGAGGAATGAAGTAGCGATATAAAGGGACAGCACGCCGATGATTCCACCAGGGACGGTCATGCCTAACGCTAAAGAAAAAAAGAATACTGCTGTAGTTGGTATGAGCGCCCGAAAAGCGCTGTAACCAACTGTTCCCATTAAGAGAGGGAATCGGCTGCCTGGGGTGAGTAGGAGACGATCGAAGAACCCTTGCTCTAAATCATCGGCTGATGATCCGACTGCCCCAATTCCTGCAAATACTGCTCCTTGAAGTGCCCCATAGGGAGCCATCCAGTTATATATATTGCTCGTTCCATATCCTTCAATTCGAGTGAGCGAACTAAAAGCTCCAGTGAAACTGATTACAAGAACTACGGGCATAACAATGGTGGGAACAATAAGCACCGGGCGAGCTTTTATTCTGCGCATACCCCTCATGCAAATAGCAGCTGCTACCTGTCTGGAATGTTTCATTTCAGAAAGCGCCGAACTCATGATGACCTCAGCATTTTTTGTAGAGATCTAATCGCTAAAGAGACTGTTACTACAGATATCAAAAGCGGAACTCCTAATGCCTGTAAAGCATCTGTTGTGGACCATCCTTGTATCACGAGCCTTCGGATAGGGTCAACGGTCCAAGTAATTGGATTGTTTTCTGCTAATGCCCGAAACCAGCCTTCCATAAGTGAGGTCGGGAAGAAGGCTGATGACATGAATATTGTTACGAAAATTAAAGGAAATGTGGCACCTACTGCTTCCTGGGATCCTGTGCGTATAGCCATGGACTGAGCTAATCCTCCTATCGCAAGCACCAGAAGCGAGGCTGTGAGGATAATAATTAACGCTCCCCCTATTCCTGCCTTTATCTGCGCTCCAAAGGCCAGAAAAATAAGAATCAAAATTATTGCTTTTCCTGCTGCAATAACTGCGGCTCCCCCAAGTCGACCCAGAAGGATTGGCACTCTTGATACCGGAGATGCCATCAATCGGTCAAAGAAGCCATCTTCAATGTCTAAAGCAAGAGCGGTTCCTGCACTTGTTGCTCCAAACGAAACTGCCTGCACAATAGATCCAGGAAGTATGAAATCAAGGAATGACCTGACTTCAGGAAATCCTGGCAGTCCAAGCGTTCGACCGAACTGACTCGAATAAACAGCAGCCATCATTAACGGAAAAATTAATCCAGGGAGAATCACTACCCATTGTCTGAACTCATTTTGTAGTGCCCGTTGAGTTAATTCGAGAGTTTGAACGCCAGCTAGACGCAAATTAGGCGAATTTTTATTCATCTGGAGTCTCTGCGCCTTCAAGTCGACGTCCAGTAGCTTCTGCGAAAACATCATCCAAACTTGGAGCGTCAAGTTCAAGATGGAGTACTTCCACTCCTTGTTTCTCTAAAGCATTAACTACTTCAGCGACTTTGGCGACACCTCCATCGAGGCCTATCGCGACTCGTCCATCGCGAGCTGGTCGATCAATACCGAACTCACTCAATACTGATTGAGCCTTATCAAGATTTTGGGGGTCAATATCGATACGAAGAGTAGGAGCCCCAATTGAAGCTTTCAGGTCTGCTGGAGAGCCTTCTCTCACTATTTTCCCATAGTCAATTATCGCTATTCGTCCTGCTAACTCGTCTGCTTCTTCCAGATACTGAGTGGTAAGAAATACTGTGGTGCCAAATTCAGTGTTCAACCGTCGGACTTCTTCCCATAATGCTGTGCGGCTTGTCGGGTCAAGTCCAGTTGTTGGTTCATCAAGAAACAAAATCTTTGGTTCATGAATAAGGGAAAGCGCTAAGTCAAGTCGCCGCCTCATCCCTCCTGAATAAGTTCCTACCCGTCGATCCGCCGCGGCAGAAAGACCAACTCTTTCCAGTAACTCTTCACCCCGATCTCGTGCCGACTGGCGTGGAATCCCATGTAATACTGCTTGGAGTTTAAGTAGTTCGCGTCCAGTCATAAGAGGATCGATCGCTGCATCTTGGAGCGCTACTCCAATTACTTTGCGCACCTCTGAAGCTTGAGAAACTACGTTGTAGCCACCTACAAAAGCTTGTCCGTCTGTTGGTCTCAACAAAGTTGTGAGCATGCGTACCGCTGTTGATTTTCCTGCACCATTTGGTCCTAGAAATCCGAAAACTTCACCTTCAGATACTGAAAGGTCGATTCCGTCTACTGCGACTAAATCGCCAAAAGTTCTTCTAAGACCATTTGCCTCTACAACGCTTTTCATATCAATCTTTCTAATGAGTGCCTGCGCTCTGGATGGCATTCCAAATTTTTTCAGGGGTCAAAGGGACATCTAAATGTTCTATGCCTAAATAGTTGAGACCATCCATGACTGCACTCTGAACGGCTGGGGTTGATCCAATAGCTCCAGATTCTCCTATTCCTTTTACCCCCAATGGATTATTTGGGCTGGGAGTCTCCATAGGCACCAATTCAAACGAAGGAAGTTCCGCCATAGATATGAACCCGTAGTCGGCAAAATTTGTTGTTTGAAGATTGCCGTCGGAGTCATAAATCATTTCTTCATAAAGTGCTTGCGCTACTCCTTGCGCTATTCCTCCGTGGCGTTGACCTTCTACAATCATCGGGTTAATGATCCGTCCTGCGTCATCGCAGGTAATCATTCTTTCTAAGCGCACATCTCCAGTTTCTATGTCTATTTCCACTACAGCTACGTGAGTGCCAAAAGGGTAGCTGCAGAGAAGGTTTTCTCTTGTTTCTTCTGCTAGGTCTTCTGTCGTTGATGCCACATCCGCCCAAGATTTATTAATCGCCGGTGATCCTTTGACGTGAAAAGATCCAGTTGCTTTATCTAAAACAATGTCATCAGCGTTAGCTTCTAGAAGATCTGCTGCTATGGAACGCGCTTTTTCGACTACTCGCTCTGACGCTTTATAAACCGAAGATCCTCCGAGTTGGGTGGAACGTGAACCCCAAGTTCCTGTTCCGTCTGTTACAACATCAGTGTCGCCTTGGATGAACTCTATGTCTTCTATGTCCATGCCGAGTTGATCAGCAGCAATCATTGAGAACGTGGTCATGTGGCTCTGCCCATGAGATAAAGCACCAGAGTAAACTTTCGCTTTTCCTTCGGGGGTTATTTCAACTTTGCCGTATTCGCTTCCCCCCGGTGCCGGTCCAGCTGTTACTTCAACATAAGTCGCCACTCCAATACCTAGTTGTTTAGTGCTCCCTGACCGTCTTCTTTCCTCTTGCTCTTTCTTTAATTCTTCGTAATTTGCTGCTTGAAGGGCCAGATCTAGGCTCCGCTCATATTCGCCACTGTCATACACGGTCCCCACTCCAGTGGTCGCGGGAAATGAATCGGGGGCGAGAAAGTTCTTTCTTCGTACATCTATCGGATCTAATCCTGCTTTAAGCGCCCAAAGTTCAACTGCTCGCTCAACGGTGAGAGTAGCTTCAGGTCTTCCTGCTCCACGGTAAGCCTCTGTTGGAGTGGTATTTGTGACAACGGTTATTGCATTGTTCTCTACATTGGCAATGTCATATACCCCTACGGTCATGGGAAGTGTGAACATTGGCAGGAAAGCTCCGAGACGGGCATAAGCTCCTGAATCCACTAAGACTTCCAGTCGATAGTGAGACAGATCGCCGTCTTTGCTTCCGCCGAGAGTGAAACGATGAGTATGCGCTCTTCCTGGTCCCATGGCCAGCATGTTTTCTGTGCGAGTTTCAAACCATCTAACGGGTCTTCCAACATGTTTAGCTAACCAAGGAAGTAACACATCTTCTGGGTACGGCGAAATTTTTGCTCCGAATCCGCCTCCGACATCGGGAATGATTACTTGAATTCCTTCTGTTGCTTGTTCTCCGTAGAAGGAATTCAGGAGTCCTTTCACTCCTTGCGGTCCTTGATTGGATATCCAAAAAACCAGTTTGTTTCCATCCCACGCTGCCGCGGCAGAACGTACTTCTAGAGGCGCAGCGGATGTTCTCTGGTGTTCAACACGGCCTGATACAACGACGTCACACGAGGAAAAGAATGAGTCGTCTGAGATTCCAGTGGCCATTCCGTTTGTTGAGAAATCAAAAACTACGTTTGTTCCTACTTCCTCATATATGAGATCTTCGTCTTTGGATGCTTCCTCCATATCTACAACTACAGGAAGTGGTTCGTAATCTATAAACACTGCCTCGGCTGCATCAGCGCCTTGTTCTGCTGTTTCGCTAACAATTACGGCTACGCATTCTCCAACGAATCGGACTGTGTCTGTAGCCAAAATGGGTCTATTGACCATTGGTTCAGGAAATAACGGGTTGCCTCCGGAAAGTATTGTTGGGCCGTCTAAATCTGATGCCACTATTGCGGCCAAAATCCCCGGCATGTTTTGGGCTTCGGTTACGTCAACGGATATTTTCGCATGGGCCATCGTTGAGCGAACATATGTCACGATTGCTGCGTTATTTAACAGTGGAGCATCTAAATCTGCGGTGTATTTTGCTCCGACGGTTAAGAAGGCAGGATCTTCGCGGCGCAGAACTCTATTTCCTAAAATGCTCATTGAACTTCCTTCGAGTGGTGAAACTACATTTTGGCTTTATGCCAGATGTTCTTCTTGAAACTTTAATGGGAAGGAGAGCAAAGGACCGAGCCGGACTGCCGACTAATTATTGAAAGGCCATACTCCTTGAATTCGGTGGGCTGCAGGTGGAGGGGGTAGCACCGCATAAGCCTCTTCTTCAGGTCTAACTAAGTTGTATTCTTCCCGGGCTCGACGTTCAATTTCTTCATCGGTGTTCAAAGCGTCAATGAGTAGCTCGTACTCTTTGTTTCTTTCTTCCACTGCGTTTACTTGACGTTCCAGAGAGGTGGTGTCTGATCTTTGATCTAGCCAGTCGCTGAATGGGTCTATGCCAAAGGCCAAAGTGATTCCAACAACGACGACGACTACTCCGAGCGGAACTAACAATCGTGGGGACATTAATCTACCCAACGCTTTTGGTTCAAAGCATCTAGTCCAGGATAAGTAGCGTCTTCGCCTAGTTCTGCCTCTATTCGAAGCAGTTGATTGTATTTGGCTACTCGGTCGCTTCTTGCTGGGGCCCCAGTTTTGATCTGCCCACAGTTTGTTGCGACTGCTAGGTCAGCGATGGTGGTGTCTTCTGTTTCCCCTGAACGATGGGACATCACTGCGGTGTACCCATTGTTTTTGGCCAGTTCAACCGCATCTAGTGTTTCTGTGAGGGTGCCTATCTGGTTTACTTTGACCAAAATTGAGTTTGCGATATTGGTGTCTATTCCTTTTTGTAGCCGCTCAGAATTGGTTACGAATAAGTCGTCGCCTACAAGTTGCACTCTTTCCCCGATAGAAGACGTTAGATGTTCCCATCCTTGCCAGTCCTCTTCAGCCATTCCGTCTTCTATTGAAATAATCGGGTATTTATCGACCAAATCAATGAGGTACTCAACCATTTCGTCAGAAGAAAGATGGCGGTCTTCGCCTTTTAGGACGTAGGTTTCTTCTTGGAAGAATTCTGTTGATGCCACATCTAATGCCAAAGCTATGTCTGTGCCAGGGGTAAAGCCGGTTATCTCTATTGCTTTTACGAGTAGTTCGGCTGCTTCTTCGTTTGATTTCAGGTTTGGAGCGAACCCTCCTTCGTCTCCGACAGCGGTGGAGAGCCCTTTATCGTTTAAGACTTTCTTCAAATTGTGGTAGCACTCCACTCCCCATCTGAGGGCTTCAGAAAAAGACGGGGCTCCGACTGGCATCAGCATGAATTCTTGCAGGTCGATGTTGTTGTCGGCGTGCTCTCCCCCATTTAGAACGTTCAGCATCGGTACGGGGAGAACTCTGGATTGCTGATTCAAGTTCCGATAAAGAGAGGTGCTTTCGTTTCTGGCAGATGCGTGCGCTGCTGCAAGTGACACGCCGAGAATTGCATTCGCCCCTAGTTGACTTTTGTTATCGGTCCCATCGAGATCAATCATCGTTTGATCGATTTGCCTTTGGTCGCTTACCTCCATACCTATAACTGCTTTAGCTATAGGTCCGTTGACATTGTCAACTGCTTGTTGCACCCCTTTCCCTAGCCAAATATTTGTCCCGTCTCTGAGTTCTACTGCTTCGAATTTTCCTGTTGAGGCGCCACTAGGAACAATTGCTCGACCAGTCACACCTGATGTAAGGACAACATCCACTTCAACCGTCGGGTTGCCTCTCGAGTCAAGCACTTGACGGCCATTTACCGCCTGGATTTCGGTCATTGTCTCTTCTTCCGTTATGCCAAATATTTCTTGTGTTACTGGTCTAGAACAAGACTAGTCCATTTACTTTTGATTACTTGGCGCACTTAGAGTCAAGGCCGCTGTCTGCGTAGCTATTTTTACTGTCATGAAATTAGCGTGTTAAGTTCAAAGTATGGAAGTTAACGGCTACAAGATTGAACCAGGAGCGAATCTCAAAGAAGTGGACCTCCGAGGAGTGGACTTTAATGGAACGAACCTCACCGGAGTGGACTTCAGAGGGGCGTACCTCAATGGAGCGGACCTCCAAGAGACGACCCTTATTGGAGCGGTGCCTCTTTTAAGAACAGATTTCAGAGGGGCGAATCTTACCGGAGCGAATTTCTCAAGAGTTAAATTCAAAGGTGCAGATTTTACTGGAGCGAACCTAACCGGAGCAGATCTTTCCGGAGCAGACCTTAGAAAGTCAAATTTTTCAGGAGTGAATCTTTCCGAAGCGAACTTTCATCAGGCGGAGTTGAGAGGAGTGAATCTTCCCGGAGCGAA
>Ga0207993_1000085_pt1 | contig 36915 bp, 39 predicted proteins | sample ETN01SmetaG_2_FD_185791 | JGI IMG/M metagenome (GOLD analysis project Ga0207993, IMG submission 185791) | Marine microbial and viral communities from oxygen minimum zone, Eastern Pacific Ocean - ETNP2014F12-01SV265 (SPAdes) (version 2) | ecosystem: Environmental > Aquatic > Marine > Oceanic ...
CGATAAGGCTAGCTTTAGTAAACAACCACTATAGGCATTCATGGTCTTGGACCACGGACCTAATGGAAATGGCCGACCAGCGTTTACGCTCTTGGGTAAACGCAGGGTCAGGAGATGGAGGGTTAGAGCAGGTTAGGAATTGTCTAGACGATGATTTGAATACTCCGGAAGCTGTAAGAGTGCTTGATGCCCAAGCAGCAGCAGGAAACGGTGTTTCAGAAGCAGCAAAGTTGCTTGGCGTTAATATAGATCGTCTTTGAAAATGACTCAGACGACACAAGCTAAGTTTAAGGGAAAGAACTACGTATATTCACAGAAATCGTCCATACTGATCGGTAACATACATTCATGACAGCAATAACAATCACTCTTCCGGATGGATCTCAACGTGAGTTAGAAGAAGGAGCAACTGTTGCTGACCTAGCTTTAGACATCGGAAAGGGTTTGGCCAAGGCAGCAATTATTGCTGAAGTGAATGGGGTAGAGGTTGACCTTGTAACTCCACTCGCAGATGGATCTCAAGTGAGCATTATTACCTCAGAAACGGATCAAGGTTTAGAAACCATCAGACATTCCACAGCTCACATTTTAGCTCAAGCTGTTTTAGAACTATACCCAGGAGCCACTTTCGCTATTGGGCCACCAATAGAGAACGGCTTTTACTACGACTTTGATATTCCAGACGGTGTAGCTATCAAAGAAGAAGAATTGGAAAAGATTGAGCAAAAGATGCGGGAGATTATCCAAGCAGATCAAGCTTTCGTACGCGGAGAAACAACCGTTGAACAAGCACTAAAAATATTCTCTGACCACCCATACAAATGTGAAATTATTGAGTCCGCTGATAAATCAGAAGTGGATGATAGCGAGACAATAAGCTTTTACCAAAATGGGGATGGTTTCGTTGACCTTTGCCGAGGGCCTCATGTCCCCTCTACTGGCAAAGTAGCGCATTTTAAGTTGATGAGCGTCGCCGGAGCTTATTGGAGAGGCGATGAGAAGAGGCAAATGCTTCAACGAATCTACGGAACCGCATGGGCCACGAAATCTCAACTAAAAGAACACTTACACCGGCTTGAAGAAGCCGCAAAACGAGATCACCGAAAATTAGCTAACGAATTAAATTTATTAAGCTTTCCTTCAGAGCTAGGGGGAGGACTGGCTGTCTGGCATCCCAAAGGCTCTAGCATCAGAAAATTAATGGAAGACTATAGTCGCCAACGTCATGAGGACGGCGACTACAAATTCGTCTACACACCCCATCTAGCAAATTCAGAACTTTTTAAGACCAGCGGACATTTGGATTTCTACGCCGAAGGCATGTACCCGCCAATGGAAATGGATAATGGAGAGTATTACCCGAAACCCATGAATTGCCCAATGCACTGTTTGATCTACAGGGCAGGAACAAAATCTTATAGAGATCTGCCTCTAAGGCTATTCGAATTAGGCACCGTTTACCGGTACGAGCGTGCTGGCACACTCCATGGATTGATGAGGATCAGAGGCTTTACGCAAGATGACGCACATATCTTTACAACAGAAGAAGGGTTATCCAATGAAATATCAAATCTTCTCACGTTCGTGATGTCTGTTCTCACAGCCTTTGGATTCAATGAATTCTCATTTAATCTTTCAACTCGTAATCCCGAGAAATCTGTCGGCTCGGATGAGATTTGGGATAACGCTACAAAGGCTTTAATAGAAGCGCTTGAAAGAGAGGGACTGTCTTATAACGTCAAAGAAGGTGACGCAGCTTTTTATGGACCCAAAATAGATATTGATGTTGCCGATGCAATTGGAAGATCATGGCAGCTCTCAACGATACAGTTGGATTTTAACCTGCCCGATCGATTCAATCTTAGGTACATTGACTCTACCGGCGAACGCAAACGCCCTGTCATGATCCACAGAGCTTTAATGGGATCTATAGAGAGATTCTTCGGTGTTCTAATTGAGCACTACGCAGGAGCCTTCCCAGTATGGCTTGCACCAGTTCAAGTTTCCGTCTTGCCAGTAGCTGAAGAACATGAAACCTATGCAGAACAAGTAGAGAGATCCCTTCGTGATAAAGGCTTCAGGGTTGAATTGGAGCGGGCTAGTAACTCACTTGGAAAAAGAATCCGGGATGTCAAATCTCAAAAGATCCCTTACGTCTTAGTAGTAGGTAACGATGATATTGAACCTCACACTGTAGGGGTTAACCCCAGAGGCGGAGATGTTGAAAGGGGTGTTCCCCTTGACGAATTTATCCAAAGCCTTGACGATGAAGTAAGAAGTCAGCAATGACGCAATCCGGAGCATCACGATTACGAGTCCTATGGGCAGGATGGCGGAAATCGTATGTTTCAGGAGAAACATATCCTGAAGAAAATATCCAGTCGCCACCTGCGTCAAGCATTTTCGAAAGTATCTTTACGGGGGAAAGTGATGCAAGTACCAATTATGTTCTCTACGAGGGAACCTTCTGCGCTGCAATACTAAACAAATACCCCTACGTAAGTGGGCACACTCTAGTGCTACCGAAAAGAGCGGTTCCTGACCTAACACGCCTCAGTAATGAAGAAAATGCGGAACTATGGGAAATTACGAATAAAGCAGTGAAGGCAATTACAGAGGCTTACCATCCAGACGGAATAAACGTAGGGATGAACATTGGGAAAGCAGCTGGGGCGAGCATTCCAGAACATTTACACGTTCATTGTCTTCCAAGATGGGAAGGCGATACAACCTTTTTAACTTCAATTGCTGAAGCAAGAATGATACCTGAAACTCTTACCTCGAGCTACCAGAGGCTTAAAGAGGTTTGGCCCGCTGGTTGATTATTCCATCAAACCAAAAAGAAATTATAATTTACACATGTCAACTAATGAACATACTCCAGACACTTTGCCAGGTGATCTTCAGCCCTCCCACGGCGCTGATGAATATCAGATTCCCAACAACGATAAGAGAAAGTTGGCTGGATATCTCTACCTTTTAACAGGCTCTATTTTCATCTTTTTATTCGTGCTTTTCAGCAACTCAGCTCTTATTAACAGCGGTTTTCTAATCGCTGGCATTGGAATATGCCTGTTTGGCACCTATAACCTCTTGGCTGCAACAAAATGTGAAATAGATGAGAGTGACGCACTACAGATTGCGGAGAAAGAACTTGGTTTCGATATAGGCCCATGCTCCGCACAACTGATGTGGAGAGGATTAAGAAGTCGTCCTGTTTGGAGAATATTGGGTTATTCATCAGAACCGATTCCCAGCCAACGAGCAGTTCTTTTAATTGATGCAAACACTGCAGAAGTTTTGGAAGCAGTAGTGGAAGAAAATCCCGAAGACTGGGATGCCTCTACAAAACAAACAGCGTAACGAACCAAAACAACAAACGAAATGCTAGTGTTGCATAGCATCATAAAACTGGACGGTGTTTAAGTGTTTGATGGTAACTTTCGAAAAGGTGTCGATAAGGTATTAGACCCAATAGGGGTCCTCCTAAGCAGAATTGGGGTTACGGCTAACGCATTGACTGCAACTGGAATTGTGATCGCAGGAATAGGATCTGTATTCATAGGTCAGGGGAGATTGTTCTTAGGGTTTATATTTCTAATACTTACTGGTCTCCCCGATGCTTTAGACGGTGCGGTCGCTAAGGCGAGTGGCACCTCTTCTGTGCGAGGCGCATTTTTGGACTCAGTGAGCGATCGAGTCACAGATATTCTTTTATTCTGCGGAATTGCTTGGTACCTTGCATCGAATGAGCCGGGAAGAATCATGATGCTTCCTGTAGCAGTCATGGGAGCGGCCATGCTCATCTCTTACCAAAGAGCAAAGGCGGAATCTCTTGGGTTTGATGCGAAGGGAGGGATCATGGAGCGAGCCGAGCGATTCATTGTCCTAGCTTTGGGCCTATTAATAAGTAATATCTTGATCCCTGTTCTGTGGGTAATGCTGATACTAACGCTCATAACAGCTATTCAGCGCTTCATAAAAGTATGGAATCAAGCAACCTCACAGATCAACAAGCCAACTGAACCTCATAATCCATAAGTGTTAAAAGAAAAATTAATCGTTACCGCTTACAAGCTTGCATCAAGCCTTATTAAAGCTATTCCCGATCGCTACTTAAGCGGAATAAATAATACGCTTGGGAGGTGTGCTTATAAACTCTCACCTGGTAAGCGGGCGCTTGTCGAACGAAACATGCACAGAACCCACAAAGGCCAAATAACAAACCGTGAACTAAAACAGAAGACTCAACAAGCTTTCGTTAGCTATGTCAAGTATTGGACTGATTCAGCCAAAATGCAGTCTCTAACTGACTATCAGATCGATGCCGGATTTACTGTAGAGGGGTTTGAACATATTGAGAATGCCTGGGCTGAGGGACCAGGACCAATTCTGGCCCTACCGCACCTAGGCGGCTGGGAATGGGCGGGGCGATGGCTCACATGCCGACCAAAATTCGAGGTAACAGTTGTAGTGGAGCCACAACAACCGAAAGAACTCTTTGAGTTCATGATGAGCTATAGGGAATCATTTGGTATGAACGTCATTCCCTTAGGGCCCAATGCTGGGAAAGAAGTGATTAAAGCCATTAAAAACAATCACGTAGTCTGCTTGCTATGTGACCGTGACATTCAAGGCACAGGGGTCTCAGTAACTTTTTTCGATGAGGAAACGTCCATCCCTGCCGGACCTGCAACGTTATCAATCAGAACCGGTGCCAAAATAATACCTGTTGCTGTCTACCAGCGTTCTAAATTACACCATGCCATTGTTAGACCCCCTCTTAATTCGGCGAGGCAAGGTAATCTGAGAGAAGATGTGGCCAGAATTTCTCAAGACATAGCTAGATCATTTGAAGAATTGATTCTGTTGGAACCCGAACAATGGCATCTAATGTCACCAAATTGGCCAAGTGACCACGAGGCAGTAAAAAAACATTATGGGAAAAGTTAACTTGGGAAAAGGAAATAGCTAGAAAATCGGATACGAATAGAGTATGCGAGTCGGCATGATAAGTCCCTACAGCCTCTCTGTCCCTGGCGGAGTGCAGAACCAAATTTTAGCGCTCGCTAAGTCTATCAGGAAACTTGGAACGGATGTCAGGGTTCTTGGCCCCTGTGATGGTCCACCACCCGATACCGGGATAACTCCGCTGGGAAATAGTTTGCCAACTGCGACGAATGGCTCCATAGCGCCACTAGCTCCTGATGCCGCTGCGCAGTTGAGAGTTATACGGGCATTACGTGATGAGCAGTTCGACGTTTTGCATGTGCATGAACCTCTTGCTCCTGGACCAACAATCACCTCTATCGTTCTGAAGCAAAGCCCCATAGTCGCGACTTATCACCGATCTGGCCATTCAAAGTTTTATGACTATTTTAATCGTCCAGCACGCTGGGTAGCTTCACGCGTTGAAGTCAATTGCGCTGTCTCAGAAGAAGCAGCGAAAACTGCAAAAGACGCCCTCGGTGGAACTTACGAAATCCTCTTCAATGGAATTGATTTAGACCTATTTGAAACACGAATAGAGAAGAGCGCCACCCCGACAGTTCTATTCATTGGACGGCATGAGCCTCGCAAGGGTTTACAAATCCTCCTCAAAGCTTTCCGCTATCTCCCCGATGACGTAAGACTTTGGATAGCGTCCGATGGTCCAGAGACTGAGAAACTAAAAGAGCAGACGTCAAATGATGATCGAATCGTTTGGTTAGGAACGATTTCAGATGCTGAGAAAATAAACAGACTCCAAAGGTGTTCTGTTCTATGCGCCCCTTCGCTCGGAGGGGAATCCTTCGGAATTGTCCTTTTGGAGGCTATGGCCGCAAGAACTCCTGTCGTTGCCAGTGCTATACCGGGGTATATGAAGCTTGCCAGGCAGGGGAAGGACGCTTTACTGACCAAGCCAGGAGATCCAATATCGCTATCAGATGCTTTACGCACCGTGCTTTACAATGACAACGTCGCGAGTGCATTTTCGGAGTCAGGAAAAGAGAGAGCGGAACAATTCTCCATGGATGAGTTAGCTATTCAATATCAAAAGATGTACCAGAAAGCTCTCACCATTAGCCCTGCCGCACCACTTCTCAAAAAGGGGCGCTACTTCAATTCATCCCTGTCACCAATTCGCGCTGATAAAAGCAAGTGAAGTAATTACTTCATAAGCAAAAAATTCGTTATGCTTAAATAATACAAAAGGAGCCTTCATGGGTTTAATAATCGCATTGATCATAATTGGTTTGATCGCAATATTTTCTATATTGCAATACAACGGGTTAGTCAGACTTCGTAACGGGACAGAGAATGCATGGTCGCAAATTGACGTGCAACTCCGAAGACGTTATGACCTTATCCCAAATCTCGTCAACACAGTCAAAGGATACGCTGAACACGAACGGGAAACCTTTGAAGCAGTCACCCAAGCTCGAACAGCTGCAATGGCCGGACAAACGGTTGGGGAGCAAGCTCAAAATGAGGATCTACTCAGCGGGGCCCTCAAATCCTTATTTGCTGTAGCAGAAGCATACCCTGACCTTAAAGCGAACGAGAATTTTCTTCAGTTGCAAGAAGAACTCGTAAGTACTGAAAGTCGGATAGCGTTTGCTCGTCAGCACTACAACGACAGTGTCTTGGGATATAACAATAAAATTGAAACTTTCCCTTCAAACGTAATTGCTGGGGCATTTAAATTTAAACAGGCTGAATTCTTCGAAACCGAGGATGAAGCTACTGGCCCAGTGGAGGTTAACTTTTAATGGAGCCGCATCAAGCGGTCCGTCGTTCCCTCAGCATTTTCCTAGCCTGGTTTGTCGTTAATGGCATTTTGCTATCTGTTCTTCTCTCGCTGATAGGTATTTCAATTCTAATTTCGGTCTTGATAGCAGTTCTTCTTTCAATCGCTAGAGTTGTCACAGCTTACCGCCGCATGGAATTTAAGATAATTGCAAAAGTAAATGCAGAACCTATCGGCAAAGGGTCCTACCCCAAATTCGAAAATTTAGTTGAAGGGTTATGTGTAGCGCATGGCTTTAGGAATCCGAACCTTTTCGTAATTACTGATTCAGCTCCAAACATGATGATGGTAGGAAAAAATAGCTCACAGGGAAACCTCATAATCACGACTGGGTTGCTCGAAAGAGTAAATAGGGTTGAATTAGAGGGTCTGATAACGCACGAGTTAAGCAGAATACGAAACAGATTAGCTTTTCTGGACTGCACGACAGCTGTTCTCATAGCTAAACCTCTCGTTCTTTTGTCGGGTTTTACAAATTGGGCGACTACCAAACTATTTGCCTCTTGGGCGGTTGCTGAGACGGATCTTCAAGCGGTAAGGCTCACAAGGTATCCAACCGCTCTTGCAAATGCATTAAGTAGTTTAAATATTGATGGAAGAGAACCAAGGGTTAACCCAAGGTTTTGTAGACATCTATGGGTAAACCCACCGGCTAATGCATTGATCAAGTCCGGATTCAGTACGAGCGATCGCGTAGCTGCGTTATCCGAACTGTGAACTCAATCACAATGGAAAAGTAAACACAAGTTATGAAATACCGGTAGCATCAAAGTATGGAAAATGATGATACGACCTCACGAACAACAGGAACTGTACGAGTAAAGCGTGGCCTAGCTGAAATGCTCAAGGGTGGAGTGATCATGGATGTTGTCACTCCTGATCAAGCAAAGATAGCTGAAGATGCCGGAGCGGTTGCTGTCATGGCCCTCGAGCGAGTGCCCGCCGATATACGTGCCGACGGTGGAATTGCAAGAATGAGCGACCCAGAAATGGTAGAAGGAATTAAATCCGTCGTGACCATTCCAGTAATGGCAAAGGCCCGAATTGGGCACTTTGTTGAAGCGCAGATTCTTGAATCGTTGGGAGTTGATTATGTTGATGAGTCTGAAGTCCTTACTCCCGCAGATGAAAAACATCACATAGACAAATGGGCATTCACTGTTCCTTTCGTATGCGGCGCTACAAATCTTGGTGAAGCTCTAAGGCGTATTTCTGAAGGTGCATGCATGATCCGAAGCAAAGGGGAAGCTGGAACCGGAAACGTAATCCAAGCTGTTCGCCACTTACGAACGATACTTGGCGATATCAAGAAAATTGGCCAAGCTGACTCAGCTGAACTTTATGAATGGGCAAAGCAACTTCAAGCTCCCGTTCAACTAGTTGAAGAAGTCGCTGAAACAGGTTCTTTACCAGTACCCATGTTCTGTGCTGGAGGAATTGCTACTCCCGCGGATGCAGCGCTAGTCATGCAACTCGGTGCTGAAGCGGTATTTGTTGGCTCCGGTATATTCAAATCAGAAAATCCTGAGCCAAGGGCGAAGGCCATAGTAGAGGCGACCACTAATTACAACAATCCTGAAATCCTGGCAAAGGTCAGCAGAGGATTAGGTGGCCCAATGACTGGGATAGGAATGGACGAAATCAATATTAATTTTGAAGAGCGTGGCTGGTAGCGATTTGCATGTTGGTGTTCTGGCACTACAAGGAGCTTTCAAGAGCCACCTAAAAACCTTCGAAATGATGGGCATAGAAGCCCTTCCGGTTAGATCAGTTCAAGACTTAGACCGAGTCCACAAAATCGTAATTCCCGGCGGAGAATCAACAGCAATTCAGATGTTGCTAGAATCAAATTCACTTCGTGGGCCTTTGAGCGAGCGGTTAAATCAGGGCATGCCAGTATTCGGCACTTGTGCAGGAATGATAGTTCTATCAAAGGTGATTCTTGACGGGCGAGAAGACCAATCACCCTTGAATGCAATTGATATTGTAGTTAGAAGAAATGCCTTTGGACGCCAAATCGACTCCTTCGAGTCCTCAATTGACGTAAAAGGTTTGAGTGAACCATTCCCAGCAGTTTTCATACGAGCCCCGATAGTTGAAGCTGTGGGCGATGACGTTGACGTGTATGCAAAGGTTGATGGTCAAATTGTTCTTTGTGGAAATGCCTCAACACTAGTAGCATCATTTCATCCAGAGCTTTCGAGTGATACTCGAATTCATGAGATGTTTCTTTCCTTAGGGGAATAAAAACAGGTAGGGGCAATATGTCAGGTCACTCTAAATGGGCAACTATCAAGCATAAAAAAGGGGCTGCAGATAAGAAACGTGGAAAGTTATTTGCCAAGCTTATAAAACAAGTAGAAGTCGCAGCCAGACAAGGTGGAGGTGATCTTGATGCCAACCCTACCTTGAGGACGATGTATCAAAAAGCTCGCGATAACTCCGTTCCCCTAGACACTATAGAAAGGGCGATAAAGCGGGGGACAGGTGAGCTGGAGGGAGTCAACTATGAAGACGTTACTTATGAAGGTTATGCTCCCAGCGGTGTAGCACTATATATTGAGACGCTCACTGATAATAGGAACAGAACTGGCTCAGAGGTTAGGTCAACGTTATCGAAGAATGGCGGGTCATTAGCGGAACCTGGATCTGTCGCATGGCAATTCGAAAGGAAAGGAGTCATTGTTCTTGATAAGAAGATAGAAGAGGACACAATAATGCTTGTTGCTCTTGAAAATGGAGCAGAAGACCTTGTTGATGAAGGTGATACATGGCGACTTACATGCGACCCTGCCGACCTTAATAGCCTAAGAGACGCCCTTGATGCATCTGAAGTCCCATCTCTATCAGCAGACTTGACATTTCTGCCCACGCAAATCGTCCCTTTGCAAGACTCATCATCAGCTAAACAAGTCTTGGCACTAATTGATTTACTTGACGAACTAGATGATGTGGACTCAGTGCATGCAAATTTTGACATACCAGATTCCGTATTGCAGGAATTAGCTGGATAAGTAGAATCCACCGGATTTGCGAAAAAAAACCCTATCATCGTACATATGTTCGTATTAGGTATAGATCCCGGATTATCACGTTGCGGTTACGGCGTCATAAAAATTGGAAAGCCTAAAGAGAAAGCCGTATCCGCAGGCGTTATCCGCACATCTCCTAACGAAGTGACATCTGTTCGACTCTTTGAAATAAGAAATGAAATTCGAACACTTATTTCTGAATATAGGCCAGAAGTGGTCGCTATAGAGAGGGTTCTATTCCAGCGCAACGTAAAAACTGCCGTTTCTGTAAGTCAAGTAATCGGAGTTATTATGGTTGAAGCATTAGATGCAGACTGCGAGGTTGCTGAATATTCACCGACAGAGGTCAAGTTAGCAGTGGCAGGATACGGAGGCGCACAAAAAGCTGAGATCCAAACAATGGTTCAATTGCTTCTAGGTATCGAAAAAAAATTGGATCCAGTTGATGCTGCTGATGCATTGGCAGTAGCTCTGTGCTACTCGGCAAATCGTTCAATGGTGGCCCGATGACAATAGGAAGTCTCCGCGGCGAGATCACAGTCAAGGAAGATAACGAAATGATTATCGAAGTAAACGGCGTAGGCTACCGACTTCAGGTTACAACTTCTACGTATGAAACCTCCAACATAGGTCAGTCAGAGACTCAGTTTTATATACATCATCACTTTCGTGAAAATGAACAGACTCTATATGGATTCTTATCAAGACTTGAGTGCAAGCTTTTTGAAGCACTAATTTCCGCACATAAAGTAGGCCCAGCATTAGGGCTGTCAATTCTGTCAACCTATGGCCCAGACCAGCTAATAGATATCGTCAATTCGCAAGATATAGATGCGTTATGTTTGGTACCGGGGGTAGGAAAAACAACAGCTTCAAGGTTGTTAATAGACTTAGAAACAAAATTCAAGAAACTATCAATAGGCTCTGAGCACCTTCCCTCAAAAGCCAACGGCACAACTAACGATGACATAAAAGATGTTCGCGATGCATTATCTGGACTTGGGTACGGTTCTGAAGAAATCTATGCAGTCACAAAAGATCTGCCATCGGAAACTGAAACCTCAGAGTTAATAAAGCTAGCCTTGCAGAAACTAGCAAAAAACTCGAGATGATAAACTAACAAACTGATTATGAGAGACGAATTACTTTCCCCAAATGAAACTGACGAAGAAAACGATTCACGTGTAGATATGGGTCTACAAGATCTTCGCCCTGACTCACTAAATGATTTCGTCGGGCAAGAAGAACTCAAAGAGCATTTAGAAATTATTCTTGGAGCAGCCCAGATGCGAGGAAAGCCCTCAGATCATCTACTGTTTGCCGGACCTCCCGGATTAGGAAAAACCACATTAGCTAATATTGTTGCAGGCGAAATGGGCGTTGCTATGCACAGCACATCCGGTCCAGCGCTTGAAAGAGCCGGAGACCTAGCAGCTATTCTGACTAAGCTCGAACCAGGCGATGTTCTTTTTATCGATGAGATACATCGTTTATCAAAAGCGGTTGAAGAGGTTTTATATCCTGCAATGGAGGACTTCCAACTTGATATTGTTTTAGGAAAAGGTCCGGCGGCGAGATCAGTTCGGCTAGCAATTGCACCATTTACTCTAGTTGCTGCCACAACAAGGACTGGTTTGATAACAGGACCTCTACGAGACAGATTTGGGCTTGTCGCCAGGCTGGACTATTACACCGCAACGGATCTAGAGAAAATAGTTACACGTTCTGCGAGTATTATTGATGTTACAATTGACAAGAACGGCAGTTCAGAGATAGCTCGAAGAGCTCGAGGAACACCCCGAATAGCAAACCGGTTGTTACGCCGGGTGCGTGATTATGCTGAAATGAAAGCAAAGGGAATCATTGATCAGGCAACAGCTAACGAAGGTCTCAAAGTATTTGGGGTTGATGGAAGAGGTTTAGATAAAGTCGATCGCTCAATATTGACTTCGTTATGCGAGCGATTCAGCGGAGGGCCCGTCGGGCTTTCCACACTTGCTATAAGTGTTTCTGAGCCTACTGAAACAGTTGAGGATGTGTATGAACCGTTCCTCATTCAGCAAGGTTTTCTAATGCGAACACCTCGGGGACGAGTCGCAACTGATGCGGCATGGGAACATCTGAATCTAGAGCCCCCGAGGCAAACAGGCACTCCAAAGTCTAAAGACCTTTTTTCGGAGCTTGAGGACTAAAAGAGCTGAATCTTGGACATTTCAAATTTTGACTATAACTTGCCAAAAGACTCGATTGCTCAGTTTCCTTTGAGCCAAAGAGACGACTCCAAGCTCTTGGTCGCTACACAATTTGTTGAGCATATGCATACAAGAGATTTTCCGAATCTTTTAAGACCCGGAGATGTAGTTGTGCTCAATGAAACACGCGTTATGCCATCAAGGTTAAATTTGCGAAGACTTACCGGTGGGGCTGTTGAAGTGCTAGCTCTTGAGGAAATCGAAAATGGTAGGTGGGAAGCACTGGTTCGTCCCAGCAGAAAGATTCAAGTTGGTGAAGAGTTGCTTGATAAATATGGGAAAGCAGTATTACGTATCGAGGAAGTTACTCATAAAGGGACAAGATATATCTCATCAATCAAAGTAGGAATGAGAGAAATCTTTGAGACCTACGGAGAAATTCCCTTGCCACCCTATATAGAGAACAATGAAATTGATCAGAATCGATACCAAACCGTTTATGCACAAAACGAAAGCTCTGTTGCTGCGCCCACGGCTGGTCTTCACATAACACAAGAGATCATTGATAGATGCTCAGCAGTTGGAGCATCGGTGGTGACGGTCAATTTAAGCGTGGGCATTGGAACATTCCAACCAATCGCAACTGACACCATTGATGATCATGTAATGCATTCTGAGCGATATTCCGTTGAGGCTAAGGTCTGGGAAACTATCCAGAAAGCGAAAAGGGTCATCGCCGTTGGCACAACTGTAGTTCGAACCCTTGAGTCAGTTGCATCTACTGGGCGCCTTGAGGGAAGAACTGACCTTTATATAAAGCCGGGATTTCAGTTCAAAGTCGTTGATGCACTCTTGACTAACTTTCATCTACCCAAGTCAAGCTTGCTAGTAATGGTCGAGGCATTTATCGGAAAGAGTTGGAAAAATCTCTACCATTTAGCACTAAAAGAAGAATATAGGTTTCTTTCATTTGGTGACGCCATGTTTATTGAGCGTGGTGGGTAGCTACTATAAATGGAAACGCATGAGGTTAAAAGATAAGTGGCGAACCCTAACTTTAAAATAACAGCGACAGACGGTAGAGCACGTGCTGGAGTCTTGTCTATGCAAAGACATGCTCTCGATACACCAACTTTCATGCCAGTTGGGACAAGGGGGTCAGTCAGAACAATCACGTCTCAAGACCTTGAAGAATTAGGTGCAGATATCATTCTCGGTAATACATACCATCTGATGCTAAGACCTGGCGAGGATCTCATTGAAGAATTTGGTGGAATTCACGGATTTGCAGACTGGAAACGTCTAATTCTTACTGACTCGGGAGGCTACCAAGTCTTCTCATTGGAGCCAAATGTAGATGACGACGGTGTTGAGTTTAAATCTACATATGATGGCAGTCTGCACAGATTAACTCCGGAAAGAGCGGTTGACATACAGTGTTCACTAGGTGCAGATATCCAAATGGTTCTAGACGTTTGCCCACCAATCCCTGCTGAGAAAAAAGTTCTTGAAATCGCTGTTGAGAGAACACATAAATGGGCGATAAGAGGACGCAACCACTTTTTATTGAGAGAAAAGAGCTTTGAAAACGAACGTGCTCAATTTGGTATTGTCCAAGGCGGATTAGACCCCAAACTCCGACAAATTTCAGCTGAGCAAATCGTTGAAATCGGTTTTGACGGATATGCAATAGGTGGCTTATCCGTGGGGGAAACAAGACAGGAAATGATTGAGCCCATGCAGATAAGCGCTGATGCACTTCCAAAACAACAACCACGGTATTTTATGGGCTTAGGTGACCCGGCAGGACTTGTTGAAGCAATCGCATGCGGTGTTGATATGTTTGACTGTGTTTGGCCAACTAGATTAGCAAGACACGGTACAGCGTTAACGATGCAAGGGCGCGTTAATCTGGGAGCAGCTAGATATGCAAAAAGTGATGATGCCATTGACCCTGACTTCCATACAAGTCTTGCAAGTCGGTGGTCACGTGGTTACATACGGCATCTATTATCTGTTGGTGAACCAGTAGCCGCCAGGCTTCTTACTCTTCATAACCTTGCATGGATAATTGACTTTATGAAACGTGCGAGAGAATCTATCATCCAAGGAACATTTGATGATTTCCAAAAAGAAACTCTTGAGATTTGGGGATAATGATAAAGCTGCCTCTTTCTAATGAAGTCTTCGTTGTATATGCCAAGAGATGGTATTTATCCCCCCAACAGGTCATTCTTTCAATCCGCCAAATTATTCTCAAACACATCGGAACCTTGCAATGATCCGGTAGCATTTGGAACTGAACCACAAGATTAGGAGACTGAAATCTATGGGAATACTTTTCCTACCTATATTGCTTTTGCTGATGTACTTTATGATCCTGAGACCACAGCAAAAACAGCGAAAGCAACAACAACAAATGCTCTCAACTCTTGACGTAGGTGATGATGTAATACTGGAGTCAGGAATCTACGGGACGGTAAGTGACCTCGATGGTGCGACTGTGTTTATTATGATCGCCGATGGCGTAGAAATTAAGGTGGCTAAAAGCAACGTTGCGAGACTGATCTCATACGATGACGATTCGGAACTAAGTTAACTTCTTCATTTAGGGTTAGGGGGCTTGAAAAGAGATGAAAAAACAGGTTCTTCTCCCTCTCTTATCAATTTTAATAGTTGTCGGTGGCTTATTTGGATGGTCCCAAGGCGCAGGTAATAGCGTTCTGCTGGGATTAGATCTTAAAGGCGGAGCAGAGGTCGTTCTTGAACCTGTTGAAGACACAGAACTCAGCGGCGATGCACTCGATGAAGCTCTTGACAAATCAGTTGAGATAATCCGTAATCGTGTCGATGGTTTAGGCGTTGCAGAACCAGACATAACACGCCAAGGAAATAGAATTGTAGTTCAACTCCCTGGAGTAGAGGACCAAAGGCGCGCGTTAGAAGTTGTTGGCCAGACAGCCGAGTTACGCTTCAGACCTGTTTGCGCAATACTTCCTGCTGTCCCAATAAAATTAGATCAGGCCAATAATCAGAACTCTGATGGGGTAAACGATGGGCCAGTCGGAATTCTTCCAACCGACCAAGACGAACTCCCAGTAGAGGGACCAGAAGGTAGCGAGTCTCATTCAATGGCTTCAACTCCTGATGGTATTGGGTGCGAAAATTTAGGGTTTGCACCTGAGGATGCGCTAGGTATGGAAAACACTGAAGCAGATAATGACGAAGCAGAGAATCCCGTAATTTTTCCTCTGCTTGACTCTGAAGGAATCCCTTACCAGCGATTACTGTTAGGAAGAACTATGCTCACTGGGGCTTCGCTTGAAACAGCGGATGCCAGCTTTGCAGGGGGGTTTGAATGGCAAGTTCTCCCTGTCTTCCGCTCCGGAGCAGATGGCATAGACTTATTCAATGCAGCAGCTAATGCGTGTTATAACCGAAATTCAAAATGTCAAACCGGACAACTAGCGATCGTCCTTGATGGAGTTATCGAATCAGCACCAACTGTGAATACCCCTTTCTTTGAAAGAGACCAAATTGTCATAAGTGGTAATTTCGATCAGAATCGAGCAGAAGATACTGCGTTAGTGCTGAAATATGGTTCACTGCCCTTGGAATTCGGAGATCCAACTGATCCAACAAGTGGGAGCAGGGTCCGTTTAGTTTCTGCAACACTCGGTCAAGATTCTTTAGATGCGGGTATTACTGCCGGACTGGTCGGTCTTGCGCTAGTCGCCTTGTACATGATCGCCTACTACAAACTATTAGGCTTGGCAGCGATGCTCTCTTTAGCGGTGTCTGGAACCATGTTGTGGGTAATCCTCTCGTGGCTTTCTGAAACACGAAGCTTGGCATTAACTCTTGCTGGGGTGGTTGGTTTGATCGTCTCCATAGGTACGTCTTTGGATTCAAACGTCGTTTACTTTGAGCATTTAAAGGAAGATATAAGGAATGGAAGGACCCTGCGCTCTGCAGTGGATCAGTCATTCCCAATAGCCTTCAAAACCATCTTTTGGGCTAATCTAGCCTCTCTCATAGGCGCTGGTATTCTTTACTTCCTCACAGTCGGCTCTGTAAGAGGGTTTGCTTTGATGCTTGGACTTGCATCAATACTTGACCTAGTGGCCACATATTTCTTTCTTAGACCAGTTGTAAAATTAATGGGAATGCAGAAAGCAATACAAGATCGACCTTGGCTAAGTGGTCTTCCAATTTCTAATGGGGAGGAATCATGAGTTTGTTCGGGAGAATGTACAGGAATGAAACATCGGTACCCTTTGCAAAACTTTGGAAACCCATTGGACTTTGTTCTCTCCTGGTGCTGATAATTTCAGTAAGCAGTCTTGGAGTCAGGGGACTAAATTTAGGTCTAGAATTTGAAGGGGGCGGAGCATGGGAAGTCGAGGCTTCTGGAATTGAAGCAGAACAGGTCCGAGATGCATTGCGCCCGCTAGGCATCGCCGATGCACGAATCCAAACAGGCGGAGGTGTTCTTCGTGTTCGAACCGAACTATCCAAAGTTGCACAAACATCTCTTGAACAGGGCGAAAGTGGTGACCCTATAGTTGCACAAGTGACAGCTGCTCTTGCAGAGTTAACCGGTCAGGATGAATCGGCTATCAGCGTCTCGACGGCTGGCCCATCATGGGGTGAAGAAATTACAGATAAAGCTATTAATGCCCTGATTGTCTTTTTTATCGTAATTGCTCTTTATATAACGATTCGGCTCCGCTGGGAAATGGCAGTAGGAGCTTTACTCGCAGTCGCTCACGATATCTTGATAACTGTTGGCTTGTACGCACTTTTCCAGTTTGAAGTAACCCCACCGACTGTAATAGCGTTTCTAACAATCATGGGCTACTCGCTTTACGATACTTTAGTAGTGTTTGACAAAGTTAGAGACAACGAGCACATGCTCTCCAACTCAAATCTAACTTACACGTCTGTAGTGGAAAAGGCGCTCAATCAGGTATTCATGCGGTCCGTAAATACCAGTATCACTTCTATTCTACCGGTTGTTTCGGTTTTGGTTGTTGGGTCTGGCATCATGGGGGCAGTTACTTTAAGAGAATTCGCTTTGGCATTACTTATCGGTCTAATAATCGGAACCTTTTCATCTCTTTTCGTTGCCGCTCCTACAGCGACGATCTTGCGAAATAAATTTGGTGATGCGGACTCAGATAGCAATAGGTCATACCGGTTAAGTGAGGCAGTAAAGAAAAGGTCAAAAAATTCTCAGGCAGCTGTTAAGGTACCATCAAACCCAGCCATTCCCCCAAGACCAAGGAAAAAACGCAAATAACTGAGATGTCGCTATCCGAAACAGATTTGAAACGATTTATTCAAAATGTTTCGGATTTTCCCCGTGAAGGAATCAATTTCAAAGACATATCTCCTTTATTAGGAGATGCTACTGCCTTTGCAACAGCGGTGTCGCTGATGGCGCACTCATTTGAAGTTGAAGAGGTAGAGTATGTTGCTGGTATTGAAGCTCGCGGGTTCATCCTGGGTTCAGCACTAGCTAACTTACTAAATTTGGGCTTCATCCCCATTCGAAAGCCAGGTAAACTGCCGGGCGAAATTGTCGCCCAAAACTATAATTTAGAGTACGGAGAATCCTCCCTCGAGATGCAATCTTATGCTGTCCCTAAGGGATCTAATGTCCTGATTGTTGATGATATTCTCGCAACTGGTGGAACTGCGAAATCTGCTGCAAAACTTGTTGAACGTATCGGTGGAAGAGTTGTCGGATTCGTATTCCTAGCGTCGCTCGAGTTCCTGAATGGAAGGAAAGAGATAGCAAATTACCCGCATCATGCTCTTCTGACTTACGACTAGTGCTTGCCTAGGATAGGCTTATAGACATGAGCTTGATTACAAAAAAAGTTAGCTTATGGAATCGGATTGAAGAAGATCCCTCTGCTGAACTTAATCAGGTGTTGGAAATGTTCTCAAGGCATCACGCTGCCATAGAAACAGATCAAATCAAACGAGCATATCATGAAGCCCAAGAGGCACACGATGGGCAAATCCGTAAATCTGGGGATGCCTATATTACGCACCCTGTTGCAGTTGCAGAGATTGTTGCATCTCTGGGGCTTGATGAATCAACGATCATAGCTGCTTTACTTCATGACACCCTTGAAGATACAGAAGAGGCATTTGAACGCATCGAGGAAGTATTCGGATATGAAGTGGCTTCTATCGTCGATGGTGTAACCAAACTAGAGCGAATAAAATTTGAAACTAAAGAAGCCCAACAAGCTGCTTCAATGAGAAAAATGTTAGTAGCAGTCGCAAAAGACATCAGAGTCCTTCTCATCAAGCTCGCAGACCGGCTTCACAACATGCGAACAATCGCTTCATTGCCTAAGTGGAAACAACAGAGAATAGCAACCGAGACTCTAGATATCTATGCTCCCCTTGCTCATCGATTAGGTATGCAAGGGCTCAAAAATGAACTCGAGGATCTCTCTTTCGCTGCATTGCACCCCAAATGGTATGCCCAAATTGACCAAATGATAGCCGATAGGGCTCCCGAAAGAGATCTCTATCTAGCTCAAATTTTAGCTGATGTTAAGTCCCGGCTTGATGAGTTAATGGTGGGAGCAGAAGTGCATGGCCGACCAAAACATTTCTGGAGCATCTACGAAAAGATGGTAATCAAAGGTAGAGAGTTTGATGAAATCTACGACCTTATGGGCATTAGGGTAATAGTCGAATCGGTTAAAGACTGTTATGGGGCGCTCGGATCAATCCATGCGACCTGGCACCCCGTCCAAGGACGGTTCAAAGATTACATAGCAATGCCCAAATTTAACCTTTATCAATCCCTCCACACCACAGTTATCGGCCCTCAAGGAAAACCACTTGAAGTTCAAATAAGAACACGCGACATGCATCACAGAGCTGAACATGGTGCAGCTGCTCATTTCAGTTATAAAGAACAAGTAGATGAAAAAGAATACATGTGGTTCTCACGCATTGTTGACTGGCAAGAAGAAACCGAGGATCCACTTGAATTCATGACTAACCTCAAAATGGACTTAGACCAAGATGAGGTTTTTGTGTTTACGCCCAAAGGTGAAGTCGTGACCCTTGAATCAAAATCAACCCCTGTTGACTTTGCATACACAATCCACACAGAAGTAGGGCATGCCTGCAGAGGTGCTCGAGTAAATAAACGCCTTGTCCCCCTCGACACAGTTCTCCAGTCGGGTGACACTGTAGAGATATTAACGAGCAATGCTCAAGACGCAGGACCATCTCAAGATTGGTTAAGGTTTGCAAAAACGCACAGAGCAGGTTCAAAAATTCGTCAATGGTTCACGCGTGAAAGAAGAGAAGACGCTATTGATGCTGGGCGAGAAGCGCTTGCCGAATCTCTCCGCAAAGAAGGCTTACCTACATTCAAACTCTTGAAGAGCGAGACCTTGCAAGAAGTCTGCGAAACACTAAATTATTCGGATTCGGAAGCGCTTTATGCTGCTATCGGAGAACAAAATGTAAATCCGAAAAGCGTAGCCGGACGATTTCTTGAAATCCTCAAAACATCAGGGTCTTCACAAGGAATTCCAGCCCCTCTACCAAGCCATCGGGATAAAAAAGTGGGGCAAACAAAGAGAAAACGAGATAATGAAGTAGGAGTTGTCGTTGAGGGCGTCGACGACGTAATGATCAGACTCGCTAAATGTTGCACCCCTGTTCCACCAGACGAAATAATGGGTTTCGTCACACGAGGTAGAGGAGTCTCCATCCACCGAAGCGATTGTGCCAATGGAGTGGCTTTGGCTTCCGGACATGCGAACCGGTTGATAGATGTGGAATGGGATGATAAACGAGGAGGCACCTTTGTAGCGTCAATAGAAGTAAAGGCATTTGATCGAACAAGACTACTCGGAGATGTTTCAACAGTCCTCTCCGACGCAAGGGTAAATATCATCTCAAGCTCTACCCGAACTGGAACTGACAGAGTCAGCGTTATGAACTTTGAGTTCGAATTAGGGGATGGTCGTCACTTAGACTGGTTGATAAGTCTCATACGTCAAGTCGATGGAGTGTACGACGCATATCGAATTTTGCCAGGAAACAATAAAGGCCCATCACGTCAAAAGGCAAAATCGTGATCGCAAATAATGTCATACTGATAGCTCATCCCACTCAAATATCAGCTAGTAAATATTAATTATGCATTTTAAAACTGTTCAGACCAATGGATACAAAATATCGGAAGTTGACCACTTCCTTCGCAAGTTAAACAAATGGCAGACAGACGGCAAGACCAAAACAGTTAGTACAAAACTTCAACGCATAACGTTCTCTTTAACTATTAAAAAAGGCTACGACCCTAAAGAGGTTGACGACTATCTAGATTCATTCCTCAGCCAAAAGACACCAAGCCAGAAATCGGTATCAAACCCTAGGATGGAATTGAATTACTCAACGGGTCAAGTACTTACTGCAACTCCAACTATTACCAGTCAAAGACTAAGAGAACTCTCTCCACCAGTAGTTGAAGAAATTGGTTATGAAAAAGCAGAGGTTGACAATTTCTTGAATTTAATTGCCGACACACTTCAGATATTTGAAGAATCGACGGATGAAGAAATACAAAAAATCAAAGCCGATCAGTATGACCCCAACAGCGAAACTCCTAAACTGCTTTCTGCAGATCAAATAAGGTGGGTTTTATTCACAGTGAATGACTCAGATGGATACGACATCTTAGCTATCGATGCTGCAGTGAACCGTTTATCAGATGCGTTAGAATACCACTGGCGTAAGTCCGAATAACTTCACGTCCCATTCAGCTATTTAATAGCACCATAAGGACCATCAACCCTGTAGTCTTGCCACATGAGTAAATCACAATTCCAAGCCCCCAAAGGGACCAGAGACGTAATGGCTCCGGAATCAAATAGAATTAGTCATCTTCTGAGTATCTTTGAAGACATTCTAAACTCCGGTGGTTACAGTCAGATTATCTCTCCGATATTTGAAGATATTGGAGTGTTTCAACGACTAGGTGATAGCTCCCAGATCGTCACCAAAGAAATGTTTGACCTCTTTGATAAAGACCCTAAGAACCCCCAACACCTGGTTTTGCGACCAGAACTGACAGCAAGCATATGTCGCGCTTTCGCTCAGCATCGGCCAATTACTCCATGGAAAGTTTGGTACCAAGGACCTCAATTCAGGTACGAAAAACCTCAGGCAGGTCGCTATCGTCAATTTCTACAAGTTGGAGCGGAACTACTTGGATCTCCCGACCCTCATGCTGACGTCGAAATCATAAGTTTGGCTTCAAGATTCTTCCAAAAAGCGGGACTTTCAAACACTAAGTTACTTCTAAACTCACTAGGCGATACTGAGACCAGGCTCAACTACAACAATGCCTTGGTCAAATATTTTAACTTAAATCAGGCTGACCTTAGTGAACAGTCACGAAACACTATGCTTAAAAACCCCTTGCGTGTTCTTGATTCTAAACGAGAGCAAGATCAAGCAGTAATAAACCGTGCGCCAGTTATATCAGATTTCCTAAATAATGATTCCAATAAACATTTCCAAATCGTTCAGGAAGGTCTTTCTATGCTGGGAATAGAGTATGAGCTGACTCCAAGGCTAGTCAGAGGCTTAGACTACTATACGAAAACAACATTTGAATTTGTCGCCCCTAATCTTGATGCAGCTCAGAATGCTGTGGGAGGAGGAGGCCGCTATGACGGACTCGTTGAGGCCCTTGGTGGCCCGCCCACAGAAGGCATCGGTTTTGCCATCGGCATAGATCGAACGTTGCTAGCCTGTGAAGCCGAAAATATCTCCGTCCCAATTAACAACTTAGAAATCTACATTATTGACACTACTGGCGGAGATGAGGCACTCATTTTGGCAGAAGAATTACGGAGAATTGGATTAAGTGTAGATAGGAGTTTTGATCACCGATCCATGAAATCTCAAATGAAGGCAGCTGACAGGTCAGGGGCTCAGCTAGCAATCATCATAGGAACTGATGAACTCGACGAAAATCAGGTTACCCTTCGAGACTTAAGAGGCGATGGAACGCAAATTGCTCTCGACCGCCAGTCACTAACAAAGACTTTACCGGAAATGTTACAGGAGACGACAAAATGACCATGCGAACTCATTACTGCGGCGAGCTAAGATCAAGTGATATCGATTCAACTGTAACTGTTTGTGGTTGGGTGGACACACGCCGGGTACACAGCGAGCATTTAGCTTTTATTGACCTCCGTGACCATACTGGCATTATCCAATGCGTGGTTGACGAGAAATTAGACCTTCGATCAGAGTTTGTTGTCTCAATTACCGGAACTGTGCGCTCCCGTTTTGAGGGGAAAAGTAACGAAAAGCTATCCACCGGCGAAGTCGAACTCGGAGATTGTTCTGTAGAGCTATTATCATCAGCTGAGCCACCGCCGTTCCCTATGCATGAACGTTCGGATGTTGACGAAAATATCAGATTACGACACCGCTACCTTGATTTGCGCAAAACACGAATGCAAAAAAATCTGAGAATACGAGCTAAAGTCAACAGCGCAATTCGTAAAGCAATGGAAAAGCAGGGATTCGTTGAAATAGAAACTCCTATGTTGATCGCATCAACACCAGAAGGGGCTAGGGACTTTGTTGTTCCGTCTCGGCTCCATCCAACGAACTTCTATGCTTTACCACAAAGCCCACAAATTTTTAAACAATTATGCATGGTCGGGGGTATTGATAGATATTACCAAATTGCCCGTTGTCTAAGGGATGAAGATCTTAGGGCCGATAGGCAATTTGAATTTATGCAACTTGATATGGAAGCAAGTTTCGTAACCCAAGAAGATGTGCTGTCATTTGTCTCTGAAGCCATAAAAGATTCTGTTGAGAGTATTACAGGAGAGAGACCTGGAAAGATACCTACGATGACATGGCATGATGCTATGGAGCGATTTGGATCCGATAAACCCGATACCAGATTTGGAATGGAACTTATAGAACTATCGGATATCTTTCAAGACACGGAAGCTAACGTCTTCAAAGTTGACTGTGTCAAAGGCATCCTGTACCCGAAAGGTGCAGAAATACTCGGAAGAAATGCCATCGACTCGCTAACTGAAAAGTGCCAAAATTGGGGTGCAAAAGGGCTCGCCTGGTTCAGGGTTGGTGAAAATTCATCTCTGGAAGGAGCTCTCACAAAATTCATGTCGGATAAAGAAATTGCCCAACTTGCGTCCTCAATGGGTGCAGATGCAGGCGACATGGTTTTTGTAATCGCTGATCAGAGGCGAACTGTCAACCACATCTTGGGTCTTTTAAGGCTGGAATTAGCTCGGCCTCCAGTAGGTGAGGGAGGATTAAATTTCTTATGGATTACAGAATTCCCTTTATTTGAATCTGTAACAGACAGCGGCGAGCCGATACCCGCACATCACCCCTTCACTATGCCGCATCCTGATGATCTTGCGATGCTGGATACTGCCTCAGGTGCAGAATATTTATCAATTCGATCTCAAGCCTATGACCTTGTTCTTAACGGATGGGAATTAGGCTCAGGAAGCGTGAGGATTCACAAGAAAGATATTCAGGCAAAGATTTTTAACATGTTAGGAATTCAAGATGAAGAAGCTGAGCAAAAATTTGGATTCTTGCTCGACGCTTTTAAATATGGGGCCCCTCCTCATGCCGGATTCGCATTTGGTATTGACCGTCTTGTCGCTTTGCTTGCAGGGGAAGAGAATATTCGTGAGGTTATTGCATTTCCAAAAACGCAGTCGGGAAGCGATCCTTTAACTAATGCGCCAACACCTCTTGATTCAACACACCTTGAAGAGTTGGGTCTAAGGTTATCCCCGGATACAACCTGATTTAGTCGCTACTATCTGAGGGGGTAATTAGGTAGATGCCTTCCGCTACTTTCTCAAACGTTCCTTCTGTGCCAAATGCTAGGCCTGAGAAAAAATCGACAATTCTCCGGCCTACGTCCTTCGGCTCTGCAATTAAATTAATTATTGTTGGGTTCCCATCCTTGTAGCTTTGAGCAGGAGGCATTACGTCCTCAAAACTTGTAACGTCAAACCGGTTGGAATCAAGAGAAGTCATAAAGAAATGATACCTTAGCTAGGCAGGCGTGTCCGCACAACTTCAAAACCATGACTCAGTAGACTCTTGAAACTGATGTGCTTTGGATAAGTAGTTAAAATTTCATGCTTGAATCTGGCTTGTAAAGGGTCCTAAGTCAGCTATGGTGTAAGTATGTTTAAGAGAATTATCTGGATTGCTGCGGGATTTGGTGCTGGACTGAGTTCATCTCTTTGGATGAAACGAGTGGTTAAGAAACGTGCGACTGAATATTCGGCTTCAGTTGCAGCAAATTTTCTTGAGAATAGTGTCAAAGCTACAAAATCAACGATTTCCGGCGTGGCTGGTGAGGGTAAACGAATCGCAGGGAAATACCAAGACAGGCTTCCTAACCGTGCGGGGAAGAATTCCCGAAACGGCATTCTGATCCTAAACGATTAATAAACAAATCAGGGCGAAAAGCGCGCAATAATATAACAATGCGTTGGCATAAAATTATGCGTTGTTATTGCACTGTAGGATTGTTTTAATGAAAGCCAGAGAACTCAGAAGCGCGTTTACTACTTTTTTTGAAAAACGAGGCCATGAGGTTGTACCCTCTGCAAGTCTGATTCCTCACGATGACACAATTCTTTTCACGAATGCAGGAATGGTCCCTTTCAAAAATTATTTCCTCGGTATCGAGAATCCTCCATACAGACGTGCAACGACAGTGCAAAAGTGTGTTCGGGCTGGAGGAAAGCATAATGACTTGGATGAGGTTGGCAGAACAAGTCGGCACCTAACTTTCTTCGAGATGATGGGAAATTTCAGTTTCGGCGATTATTTTAAGGAGGAAGCTATACCTTTAGCGTGGGAGTTTTTCACTGATGTACTCCAACTAGATCCTGAAAGACTTTGGGTAACTGTTCATCATACGGATGAGGAAGCTGCTCAGATATGGGAACAAAAAGTAGGTGTCCCACCGGATCGTATACAAAGACTTGGTGAGGACAATTGGTGGCGAATGGCCGACACAGGTCCCAATGGTCCTTGCTCAGAGATTTTCTGGGACAAAGGTGAAAAGTATGGACCTCCAGGGGGGCCTGAAAACCCCGCTTCTGATGAGCGCTACATTGAAATCTGGAATCTTGTATTTATGCAGTTTGATCAACAGTCTGATGGTGAGCAAATTCCCCTTCCAAGACCATCAATTGATACGGGGGCGGGCTTAGAGCGAGTTTTGTCGGTAATGCAAAATGTAGATGCTGTTTGGGAGCTTGATGAGTTCCAAACACTTCTTGAGGCTGCAGAGGCGATTACAGGAGTGGCAAAAGACTCCGAAAACAGCACTCTTGTGTCCTTACAAATTTTAGTTGACCATGCTAGATCCAGTAGCTTTTTGATTAGTGACGGAGTCATTCCTAGTAACGAAGATCGAGGATACGTTTTGCGTCGAATCGTCCGGCGCGCTGTTCGCCATGCATATTTACTTGGCGTGGAAAAGCCCATTATGTCTGAGCTAGCTGACGCAGTAATAACTCTTATGGACGATGCCTACCCAGACTTAGCAGAGAACAAAAATCTCATAAAAGATTCTTTGCAACGCGAAGAAGAGGGCTTTAGGCGAACACTCTCTGCAGGTATGAAAATTTTGGAGGGTCATCTATCGGAAGTCAATGAGAATGAATCATTAAGCGGTGAAGTGGCTTTCCAATTGCATGACACCTATGGCTTCCCTATGGAGTTAACTCAAGAAATTGCTGCTGAAAGAAAAATTGCAATCAATCTTGAGCAATTCAACGATGCAATGGCTCTCCAAAGAGAAAGAGGGAAAGCAGATTTATCGTCGAAAGGTAATTCAACTATTACAGATTCCGCACTTCAAAAGGCTGTGGAACAATTACCTGCTACATCTTTCAAAGGTTACATTGAGCATGAAACGACCTCAAAGGTTCTGTATCTAAATAGCGACTTTGTAGTTCTCGACAAGACTCCATTCTACGCTGAAGCGGGAGGACAGGTAGGGGATACAGGGACCATCACAAACGAAAATGGAACCCTCGTCATAGGGAATACAACGGCTATGCCCAGCGGTCATTATTTGCACACGATCGAGCAGATAAACGGCGCAATAAAGACCGGAGATGTCGTCACAGCCATGATTGATAGCAAGAGGCGACTAGAAATTCAGCGCCACCACACAGGTACACATCTTTTGCATTGGGCACTACGAACAGTTTTAGGTGATCACGTCAAACAACAGGGATCGTGGGTAGGTCCCGAACGTTTTCGTTTCGATTTCAGCCACTTTGCGTCGCTCACGAAAGAAGAGATAGAACAGATTGAAGACCTCGTAAATAAAGAAGTCTTTTCAGGGTCTTCTGTGGAAATTGTCGAAACCACGATGAAAGATGCAAAAGAATTAGGGGCATTAGCTTTCTTTGGAGATAAATACGGCGATGATGTACGTGTCTTGAAGGCTGGCGAACATTCGGTTGAGTTATGCGGAGGAACTCATGTCCATAATCTTAGCGATATCGGGCCGATAAAGATCCTGTCTGAAGGGTCAATCGGATCAAATATCCGACGCATTGAAGCAATTTCGGGTATGGGCACTATCGGCCTTATTCGTAGTCAACAGAACCTAATTGAAGAAGCTTCAACTAACCTCGGCGTTCCATCATCAAGTCTCATCGAGGGTGTGGCAAAGAAGAATCGAGAAATAGAAGAATTGATGCTTGAATTAGGTGGACTGCGTACATCCGTTCTCAAAAATTCGCTTGGCACACTCCTTGACCAAGCACAAGACGGGATAATCGCAGAACAGATTGACGGTGTTGGCCGGAATGATATGAGAGACCTGATCGGTTCCCTTTGCGGCAGTGAAGGTATCAAAGCTGTAATCCTTGGAGTCGCTCTGGATAGCGGTGGGGTAGCACTAGCCGCAGGAGTTCCATCTGGCTCTAAACTAGATGCATCCGAACTCATAGCTGAGTCAACAAAACTAATAAAAGGCGGTGGAGGTAAAGGGAAAGAATTTGCAATGGCAGGAGGAAAAGATAGTGCTGCGTTGGAAAAAGCTATCCACCTAGCCCGACAAAAAGCGGAGTCAGGGTGAGGGTTATTGGAATTGATTTAGGGTCCAAAAGGATAGGGATTGCACTGAGCGACTCAGACCTAACTGTTGCTACCCCGCTTGATGTTGTTGAAAGATCAGGAAATGTGGAAAAAGACCATATTGCAATTCTTAAAATCACTGCTGAGTGGGAAGTACAAAAAATTATCGTAGGTTTGCCAGTTTCATTAGACGGCACTCTCGGGCCATCAGCTCAATCCGTTATGGATGAAATCAAAATGCTTAGGGGCGTAACAGACATACCAATCGAAACTCATGATGAGCGTTTCACTACTGTGACTGCTGAACAAATACTCTTGCAGCAAAATGTAAAACGCGATAAAAAGAAGAGGATTATTGATAAAGTCGCTGCCGCAATTATCTTGCAAGGTTGGATTGATTCTTTTAACAAATCAAAGGATGCCAGGTCTGGGATAGTTACATGAATGGGGATAATGAAGAACTAGAGCGCTCTGATTCCCAAAGCCAATCTGTATATCCAGACACAGACCCCAAAGGCGTTACTCAAGGAGAGCACAATGCACCGTATAAAAATTTTTTCTTAGGGGCATATGAAGGAAGTGAAGAAACTACCCAAAAGGGCAATTCAAGTTCAAAGGATATCTACCCCCAAGATTTACCACCCTGGTATGAAGACGAATATTATGACGATCGAGACTGGGAACGTCTTCCCAGAAGAACAAGCAGAGCGATACGGTTCGGGATTTTCATAGGTATTCTGCTATGTCTCTCATTAGTAACTTATAGCTTTATTAAGGGCTGGATTGATGATCAGCTTGACCCACCAGGTGAACCGGGAATTGCTATAACTGTTGAAATTCCCCAGGGAGCGTCTGCGGATGATATCGCAAGAATTCTTGCAGATAATGACGTTGTTGCGAATGCAACTGTTTTCAGATACTACTTAAGGTTCAAGAGTGCTTCTGATTTCCAAGCAGGTATCTATACATTTCAGATCAAGAGCTCTGCTTGGGATGTTAAAGAGATTCTGTTAGCAGGACCAATGGAAATCCCTGATGATAGATTTTTCGTAACCATCCCCGAAGGTCTAACGCTAGTTGAGATGCAAGAAACTCTTCTGAGTCAATTACCTGACTTTAATCCAGATGAGCTTAAGCAAGCGATTGAAAATTCTGAAACTCCTTCCAGCCTTGGAATTACTTTAAGTTTCATTAAAGAAGGCATCTTCTTCCCCGATACCTACGATGTTGATGAAGCATCACTTGCAAATGAAGAGAGCCTTCTTCAGAGAATGACTTCCCAATTTGATATTGTCGCAACAGAAACCGGTCTTGCAAACCCTCCCAGCGGTCTGGGTGTAAACCCGTATGAGGTGTTGATCGTTGCATCACTAATTGAGGAAGAAGCGGCACTTGATGAAGAGAGGGCAAAGATAGCGAGGGTAATTTATAACAGGTTGGATCGTTCAATTCCGTTGGGCATAGACGCAACTATCGTCTATGCCCTCGGCGGTGATAGAGAATTAACTCTTAGTGATTTAGCAGTTGATTCACCATATAACACTCGACTCGTTTCGGGATTGCCTCCAACTCCGATAAGTGCCCCAGGTAGGGCTTCGATAGAGGCAGCTCTTCAGCCTGCTCAAGGAGATTGGTTATATTATGTGCGAACAGATGAATCCGGTGTAGGGTCCCATACTTTCACAGTGACACAGGAAGATTTCAATGAGGCTGTTTTGATCTGTATAGAGAGAGATCTCGGCTGTGGTTGAATTTCCTGAGGCCAGCGGAGATCAACTAATTGCTGCTGTTGTAGGTAAGCCAATAGCGCATTCACTTTCTCCACTGATTCATAACACTGCATTTAAACAAGAGAATTTAAATTGGGTTTACCATGCGATAGAAGTTATGGAAGAAGAAGCAACTGAATGCATAGCCGCAGTAAGAGAAAAGAATATCCGCGGCTTATCTGTAACAATGCCTTTAAAAGAAGCAGTGATTCCCTACTTGGATGGTTTAACCGAGACAGCCAAAGAATTGAATGCAATCAACTGTGTCTTTTGGGATGGGGATAACCTCATCGGGGATAATACAGATGGGGACGGTTTCGTTAATGCTTTGAAGTCGCAGCTCAATAAATCTCTCAATGATAAAACCTTCGCAATCATAGGCGCTGGAGGTGCAGCCCGGTCTGTTGTTTATAGTTTGGGAAAGAACTCAGCAAAGCAGATCATCGTTGTAAATAGAAGTAAGCAAAAAGCCGAGGCAGCTGTTCAACTTGGAGGGTCTAATGCAAGGGTCGGTAGCTATGAAGATGTTGCTGCTTGCGATATTGTTGTGAACTCAACACCGCTTGGAATGGCCCGAACCCCTACAGAAGCCCTGCTCCCAGTGCCGGTTGAGTTTCTATCTGCTAACCAAACAGTAATAGATCTTGTCTATAACCCCATTGAGACAGAATTTCTTAGGCAAGCTAAAAGTTTGGGTGCAACAACTTTCTCTGGTTTGGGAATGTTGATTCATCAAGCTCTCTTGCAGTTCCGGCTTTGGACAGGCCTGAAGACGCCAATTGAGGGGATAGAAAACGTAGTTTTCAATGCTGTTAGTGGATAATACTTCTGCGGTTAACTCCCTGCAAAAGCTAATTTCCGTGACTACTCTCATAATGTGGACATGAAAGAAATTAAAGTTGAACTAGCCGATAGAAGTTACCCAGTACTTGTTGGGTCTGGTTGCCTAGGGCGTATTGAGAAGTACTTTCCCGAGTCGGTGAGAAGGGTCGCTATCGTAACTCAGGAGCAAATCGGTATAGAGATACCTTTTAGTAAGGACTTTAAAGTTTTTGAGATAGGTAAAGGTGAGACAGCTAAGTCAATAGAAACTGTTATCAAATTATGTAGGGAATGGGTTGACTGGGGCTTGACCCGTTCAGATATTGTCATCGGCTTGGGTGGCGGAATGGTAACTGATGTTGCAGCTTTTGCGGCTTCGATCTACCACAGAGGTTTAAACGTAATTAATGTTCCGACCACATTGCTTGGGATGGTTGATGCAGCAATTGGAGGCAAAACGGGAGTCAATCTTCCTGAAGGAAAGAACTTAATTGGAACATTCTGGCAACCGAAAGCTGTCATATGCGATATCGATACGCTCCGAACTCTTCCAGAACGCGAATGGAAATGTGGGTACGGGGAAGTCGCTAAGTATCATTTCCTCGGCGCAGATGATATGCGCGAATCTGGGCTGATTGACACAGTAGTAGAATGTATCAAAGTCAAAACAAGTATTGTCGCTGAAGATGAGCGAGAGACGGGTAACAGGGCAATTCTGAATTACGGTCACACTTTAGCCCATGCGCTCGAACTTGAAAATAAATTTACGCTCGCTCATGGCGAGGCCGTAGCTGTCGGTATTCGCTACGCTGCGCAAGTCGCATTTTACCTAGGGCGAATTGGAGAAGACCGAGTTGCATATCATGAGGAAATTCTCAATCACTATGGACTGCAAATGAAATTAGGGAAAAGAGTTGATATTGACAGAATCATTTCGCTATTTTCCAAAGATAAAAAGTCCATGGATGGGATCACATTTGTTCTAGATGGAGATCTAGGTGTGGAACCTGTGCTTGTTCAAGACGTGAATATACTAATGAAAGCTATGGAGGTTGTTCAATGAAGTCAATCTTGTTATTGATGGGGCCGAATCTTAACATGCTTGGAGAACGAGAGCCTGAAATTTACGGGTCTGACACTCTTCACGAGCACGTCAAGGAAGCGGAAAGAGTCACGAATGAATTTGGTTATGAATTGCAGCACTACCAGTCAAACAACGAAGGGGATCTAGTAGATCAAATTCAGAACGCCAGAGAAAAGCACATAGGAATCATAATAAATCCGGGCGCGCTCACTCATTACGGCTGGTCAATTCATGATGCTTTGGCCGCCTACGAAGGCGTAATCATTGAAATGCACTTATCTAATCCAAATCAACGAGAACCGTGGAGGCATACATCTGTAGTGGCACCAGTAGCGGATGGGTCAATTGTTGGCTTTGGAATACAAGGGTATGAGCTCTCAATCCGAGCGTTACATCAGATCATTGCAGATGATGACAAGTGAAGATGAAATAATACTTCACAGCCAGAGACTTGCTCATGTCAGAGAATGGTGTGCCGAACGTAATGCTTGTTTCATAGCTCTTGATTCTTTTGCTATCAGATGGCTAACGGGGTTCACGGGTTCCAACGGCATTGTGTATCTGGACCCAGACTGCCAATTACTTTTTACTGATTCAAGATACGCAGAACAAGCACCAGTTGAAATCGCACGGCATGGCGTAGACGTAAAGTGTGAGATTGCTTTAGACCCATTTAACAGAATTGCCCGACTTTCCAGAAAAAGGGATGTGCACTTGGATGGCGAAAAGTGTTCATGGAGTACAAAAGAAAAAATAGAAAGCCTCATTGAAGGAAAAGTTATAAACGCTCATAAATTCTGTCTGGAGCTCAGGTGCATAAAGGACAACAGCGAAATAGTCAAGATAAGAACAGCAGCTGAAATAACTTGCATGGCTTTAGATAGTGCCTTAGCTGAATTAAATGCAGAGACAACTGAAAGGGAGTTAGCGCGCAATATTGAATCATTCATGATTGAACATGGTGCTCTAAATGCGGCCTATCCACCGATAGTCGCAGCTGGCACGAACAGTGCACTTCCGCATGCAAGTCCCTCTAACCAGCGCATTTGTGATACGAATCTATTGCTCGTAGATGTGGGAGCTAATTACGAAGGCTACTGTTCTGATATGACGAGGATGATTCCTCTATCCAAACTGACCCAAGAACAAGAGTACGCTTCCCAAATGGTGCTTGACGCACAAACGAAAGCTATTGAAGCGATACGCCCAGGTCTAAAAGCAAAAGAAATTGATGGAATCTGTCGCGATGCCATATCGAACGTAATCCCAGGAGGAGAATTTCTTCATGGAACCGGTCACGGTGTAGGTCTGGAAATTCATGAATATCCTAGTATCAACAGTAGAAGTGACGACATACTCCGAGAGGGAATGGTCATTACAGTGGAACCAGGCATCTATATTCAGGGTTCATATGGTGTCCGTTGGGAAGATCTACTCCTGGTAACAGATAGCGGAGTTGAATATTTAACTAACTATGAGAAACGCACACAAGTACTGGACTCTAATGGTTAGAGTAGTAAGCCGACAGTAAAGGATTCATAAATGACTTCCATATCCACGAATGATTTCAAAAACGGTTGGACTGTGATGGTTGACAGCAATCTAATGCAGATAGTTGAATTTCAGCACGTGAAGCCAGGGAAAGGGCCAGCGTTTGTAAGGACAAAGTTAAAGAACGTGAGGACCGGATCCGTAATAGAGAAAACCTTCCGAGCTGGCGAATCATTAGAGCGCGTAAATATTGATAAGCGTGAAATGCAATATCTGTACAGAGACGGATCAGATCTGGTCTTTATGGATAGCGAAACTTATGAGCAGATCAGCGTTGCACCTGAATCTGTCGGAGATTTGCCAGATTATATAGTCGAATCAGATTCAGCCATCCTTCTAATGTTTGGAAGTGAAATCGTAGGAACTGAGCTTTCGGCATCAGTAGAGCTCTTGATCACTGAGACTGAACCTGGAATTCAAGGTGACAGAGTTTCCGGTGCAACGAAACCAGCTCTTTTGGAGACAGGTTTGAATGTGCAAGTTCCGTTATTTCTTGAGACCGGCGAGAAGATAAAAGTAGATACTAGAACAGGGTCCTACATTAGTAGAGCTTGAAATTCAGACCATGGCATCAATCTCAAAAGGCGAATTACCTGAAGATACCCCAGAATACATAATCAACCGTCGCCACGGAAGAGAGACAGTTCTGGGCTTAATATACGAGGCTGAATCTAAGTCAAAAAACCTACTGGCTTTAGCAACAGATATGCCAGTCCAGCTTGATGGGTATGCTAAAGAATTGCTTGATGCTCTGACAAGCGAGTTGTCAGCTATTGATTCCCTTATCGAAGAAACCAGTCATAAATGGGATCTAGATCGAATGCCACTAGTGGATTTAGCAATATTGAGAATAGCGGTTCTTGAGCTAAAGCTATTTACGTCCATCCCATCAGCAGTAGTAGTAAGTGAAGCCGTGGAGTTAGCGACTAAATATTCCACGGAGTCATCAAGTCCATTCATTAACGGTGTACTTGCAGGAATCTGTGGGTCTCTTCGGCCGGATGATCCGGTGAGCTAGGTAAAAAGTTTTACTCTTTGCATGCCAAAGTAGAGAAGTGGTGATAGTTTAAATCCAACCGTAAATTGAGTCCAGTGAGGCTCAGACGGAGAAAGGCGCCTAGATGGCCGATTCAGAAAGCACGAGCACGCCCCTCAACAGGGGCGTTTTTCATGCCCGTTCAGAGATCATGAACGCAGATGGTGTCCGAAGAGCTCTTTGGAGAATGTCACACGAAATTCTAGAGCAGAATCGTGGACTATCAGGTCTAGTACTTGTCGGGTTAGAAGTAGGTGGAGTGCACCTTGCGCGCAAATTAGCCGAGAACCTTCTTGAGATCGAAGATCAGAGCGTGCCCGTCGGGACTTTGGACGTTGCCTTCTACCGAGATGATATCGGCATCAGGCAAGTGACACCGAGTAGCCCAACTGATATGCCTTTTGACCTCACATCCCGGATTGTTGTGCTGGTAGATGATGTGCTCTTTACCGGAAGAACTATTAGAGCAGCGATGGATGCGATTGTGGACTTTGGACGTCCAGCGGCAATTCAGTTGGCCGTGATGATTGATCGTGGCCATCGCGAGTTGCCTATTCGGCCTGATTATGTTGGAAAGAACGTGCCGACGCGTAAAGACGAATTAGTGGATGTTACTGAAAATGGCGTTTTATTAGGTGTGATTGAAGAAGAGAAACCATGATAGAGAGACACATTCGTAGCATTGACGATTTAGGGAGATCTGGAATTGAAGAGATCCTGACTCTCAGTGACCATTTCCATGAAGTAAGCACCCGTCGAATCCCTAAAGTCCCTGCATTAAGAGGAAAAACTATTGCACTTTTGTTTTACGAGGACTCAACGAGGACCCGTCTAAGTTTTGAAACAGCATCAAAGCGACTGTCGGCAGATAGCTTGAATTTCAGTATCGGGTCATCTTCGGTTAAGAAAGGCGAAAGTCTTAGAGATACCGTAGAAACAATCTCAGCAATGGGGGTTGACGCAATAGTTGTAAGGCACGGTTCTGCAGGAGTCCCATGGTTATTGCCACGCTGGACTGACGCCGCTGTTATTAATGCCGGAGATGGCTCTCACGAACACCCAACTCAGGCACTGCTTGATTGCTATACGATACGGAATAAGTTGGGAGAACTTGATGGGAAAAGGATAACAATAGTCGGTGATATAAGGCACTCTCGGGTAGCTCGATCAAATGTTAAAGCTTTCTTATCTTTGGGGGCCTCGGTGACACTTGTCGCTCCGAAAACTTTAATGCCGTTTAATACCGATGATTGGGGTGTTGAGACAACTGATCAGTTTGACTCTGTCATAGGAGACTCAGATGTGCTTTACATGCTCAGAATGCAACTTGAGCGCCAACAGAAATCCTTCGTCCCATCCCTGCGAGAATACGCAAAGGAATATGGGCTCTCAAATAGCAGAGCGCAGAGCATGAAGCCTGAATCATTGATAATGCATCCTGGCCCAATGAACAGAGGGGTTGAAGTCTCAAGCAATATAAAAGAACACCCCAACTCTGTAGTAAACGATCAGGTAGCAAATGGAGTAATTATTAGAATGAGCGCTCTGTACTATCTTCTCGGAGCGGGGAACGTAACTAAACTTGAAGGTTTCAGCGATGAGTGAGCTACTTCTTCAAGGAGGCAGAGTCATAGATAAATCCGGTGAACGTCTGGCTGATGTCTTGGTCGATTCTGAGGGTCGCATAGCCGAGGTAGGGGAAGGACTTAAAGGGAGAGAAACGCTAGACGTTCGAGGAAAAGTTATCTCCTCTGGTTTTGTAGACCTAAATGCTTATATAGGAGGGCCAGAGGACCAGCTCTCAGAAACAATTATTTCCGGAGCTGAAAGCGCAGTTAAGGGAGGATATACCGCTGTTGTGGCGATTTCTAGGAATTCTGTTGTGGCTGATAACGCAAGTTCAGTAAAAGCACTAATGGAACTATCTCAAGAGGCATCATGCGAAATTATTGTTGCTGGCTCAGCGACTCTTCATAATGATGCGGGGACTATGTCACCTTTAGGAGAGATATCGGATACAGGAGCGAAGTTGTTTTCGGCTAGTGGTCCTCCATTGACCGACTTTGAAACCACAAGACGAATCATGGAGTATTCACAGAAGTACGATATAACTCTGCTTTACTCATGTTGCAATTCTTTCCTATCGCCAAAGGGAGTGATGAATGAAGGAGCAGTTTCTTCGCAACTAGGTATTCCTGGGATTCCCGCAGTCGTTGAAGAAATAGAAGTCTTTCAATTATCGCAATTGGCTCTACTCACTGGTGCAAATTTGCATTTTCAGCAAATTTCAACGGCGCAGTCCATCGAAATAATAAATGAAGCTAAATCAAATGGGGCTTCAATTACGTGTGAAGTATCACCTCATCATATCTCTTTAGATGAATCCTTGATTACTAGTTTCGATGCTCGTTATAAAGTCCTGCCCCCTCTAAGGTCAAAGCAAGAAATAGCATCTCTCAAAGAGTTGATAACTTCTGTAGATGCGATCGCAACAGGGCATAGCCCATGTCAAGATCACTTAAAACACCAAGCGTTTGCAGATGCTCCTTTTGGCACTACAGGACTTGAGGCAGCGCTGGGAGCATCAATAAAACATCTCGATATTCCGCTGAAAGAAATTCTCAGGCTCATATCCTGGTCCCCTGCAGAAATAGCTGGCATCGGCGACACGCATGGAGGAGACCTTGTGCCTGGCAGGCCAGCAAACCTCGCTGTGTTTGACCCAGAAGCTACTTGGGTCGTTAAAGGAGATCAAATGGCCAGTAAGTGTTCAGTAACTGCATTTGAAGATATCGAGTTGAAAGGTTTAGTAAGTCACACACTTGTAGACGGAAAACTAGTAGTTATTGATGGAGTAGTTCAAGACCATGGAAGGTAAAGGTGATCAGGATTAATAATTCAACGCTAGTCCTAGCAGATGGAGCAATCTTTCAAGGTTGTCAGATTGGTCATTCCCCAAGCCAAGAATACGCTACAGGTGAAGTAGTGTTCAACACCGTTCTTAGCGGCTATCAAGAAGTTATAACAGATCCTTCCTATGCTGGGCAGATCATCACTTTCACCTATCCACATATTGGAAACTATGGAGTAAATAAAGTAGATAACGAAAGTGGTCGCCCTCATTGCAGGGGAGTCGTTGTTAGAGACTTAGCTCGTCGTCACAGCAACTGGCGTGCAACAACTGACTTAAACTCTTTCCTGGAAGAAATGAAAATACCAGGGATAGCAGGGCTTGACACGCGGAGGCTTACCATGCACATAAGAGAATCCGGAGCTATGCCTGCAGCTTTTGGAACATTACCAGCGGATGAGCTTCACGAAATTGCTAAATCTGAACCAGGAACGTCAGGTATTGATCTTGTTTCGCAAGTCACAACTAGCGAGAGCTATATGATTGAGGGAGATCGCCAAGACAAGTTAATCGTGGCCATGGATTTTGGTATTAAAGCGACGATC
>Ga0207993_1000087_pt1 | contig 36697 bp, 51 predicted proteins | sample ETN01SmetaG_2_FD_185791 | JGI IMG/M metagenome (GOLD analysis project Ga0207993, IMG submission 185791) | Marine microbial and viral communities from oxygen minimum zone, Eastern Pacific Ocean - ETNP2014F12-01SV265 (SPAdes) (version 2) | ecosystem: Environmental > Aquatic > Marine > Oceanic ...
TTGTGGCTCCTGGAGTTTGGTTTATGGTATTTGAAATACCTATATGTAAGTATGCCTAAGTATATATAAAAAGTCAACCTAATTATTCCAGGACTTACAAAAATAACTTTTGGCTACGGAATTTATTAGGTTTTTTTATAAAAAAAAGACAATAAAAAAGAAAAAAGCCAACCTATTTTTTTAAGAAATAAGTTGGCAAAATTTCGGCTACGGAATTTAAAAGAATCTAATGATACTTTTTTTCAAGTCCTTTTTCATTTAATACATAATTTGCTTCGGGAAATTTAAGAGAAAATTTTTCTATTAAAATGTCTCTAACGATTTCTCTATCAACTGTATCAGCTTCAAAAGGTGTCTTAACATATTTAAGACTTTTAAGCCTGATGTTTGTAGCAGTTGCAATTTGTTTTTTGGTTGCTTGCATATCATAGATGCCATCTTTGCCATAAAAATCAAAGACATAATCTATAAATTCTTGTTGAGGGTGTTTCATTCCATTCCCTCCTCTTCTTCAATGATGTAATCCATAGCTTTTTGAGCTTGGTAAATGTTTGCTAGTTCAGCTTTTGTTTCTTCTATTGAATCTTCTCTTTCATCTAATAGTCTTTTTCTATCAGCTAAAAGATCGTTAATGTATTGAGCAATCTCTTTATCCATTTGATTCCTCCATTAATTTTTTAAGTTCATTCAAAACTTTATCAGCCATTTTTGTTTCAGCTTTTACACATTCAGCAACTTCAATATCTGACAAATCACATTCGTCAGCCATAACAGTTTTTCTATAGTTAATTAAATAAATTAACCATTCAATACTTTCTTTTTTCATGTGGTTCTAAATGTAAGGTTTACAAGTGAAAGGTTTGAGAGCCTTTCAAGGTAGGCATAGAAGCCCACCTAGAAAGAATCAATTAGAACATATCAGAAATACAAACAACGTGTGAATCTAGTTGTGGATCCTCCCAAGAAGTCCATACTCTGTCCTTATCATTAGGACAATGTATTTTCTTAAGTGTGCTTAAGATTCCATATTCAATTTGTTGCTTGATTTGATAAGCAACTGAATTTCTAAATTCGTGATGTTCGCAGCTTTGATATTCCCACCCTTGAAGCATTTGCCAAATCATCATAAGACCTCTAGGATCTCTTTCAGATAGCCATTTGGTAACTGTTGATGACTTTTTAAACTCGTATTCGTTGTACCAAATACGATCTGTTAGATTTTCCTTCCAATCACTGTCATAACGAGCCTGTAGGCTTCTTTCATTCTCTCGTAGCAAGATATTGAAAACAACAGTACAAGGTGCAAGGCTTTTAAATTCTGGCTTGTATGCTTCAATTTGATTTGAAGCTCTAAGCCTAAAATCATTCATTCTATCGAAGTAATCTTCTTTAAGTGAGACTTCTTCTTGAGCTATTACATAAGCTCTTTCTAGTGCTTGTTGTGGTGCTTCATTTCTTGGTTGTTTGTGGTATTCATACCAAAATGTAGCTAGAGCGTTGATACAGTCTTGATCGGTTAAATGTGCGGACATGGTTCTTTGTTTGGTTAGTAGGTTTTGTTTTGGATTTCACCAAGAAAAAATTTCTCCTGGCCTTTGCCTGGAAAAATTTATTTAGGCTAATTTAAGAAATCCATAGAACCTTTAATTAAAAAGGCTCTAAGGATTCATTAAGTGTTACCTCTTAGTGTAGTAAGTAGTGATAGTGATGTCTTTTTCTGTCAGTTTTATTTTGATGTCTGAACCATCAATTAAAGAATTAATGGCTTTTGAACTTAAAGGAATAAATTCTGCGAAATCGTCAGCACTAACATAGTGTGCTTTCTCCCAAACTAAATCTCTATCTAGAGTGTTTGGATTGTATCCCCTTGCATAGATGACGTGATTATTATTTCCGCTTCTTGTATTGAAAGCGTTCATTAAATAAATACCCTCGTCTTTAACTAAATAGAAACCTTTTTCTTTTGTAGTTTCATTTGTATAAGGTTGATTAAATACCTTATTGTCCTTAGTTAACTTTGCAAGCTCAACCAGTGTTGAGTTTGAACGGAAGTTCAGAGTAGTCATATTCGGTTGTTTAGGTTCGTGGTTAATTGATTAGCACTAAGCCAATCATTAGGTATCATTACATATAATGATTACAAAGTCAATAAGATACCCGCACCGATAACTAAAAAAGATACATAGACTACATAAAAAGCCCAAAAAAGCTAGAAATAGGCTTAATAATATAAGATATATTATAAGATCCTAGTTATATCAATGCTTTTACTAGATATATCTTCTTTTTTCTATAAAAAAGTCATAGGGTATGGGTAAAATTAGTATATGTATATATGCGTAACCCCTTCAAATTTTTGCTCCTAATTTTTTTGGGGTAGTATCATGCAGCAGCAGTCTAAGGGTTCTCCCCCCTAGTGCAATCCTAAGTATATTCTTAGTGTAATCTTAGTAAGTAGAAGTTACTCTTTCTCCTATAGTGGTCCCTAATAGAAATCCTTGATAAAACCTTGATCTGAAACGTTAGTATTTCTTATTTGTTGAGGGGTCATACCCATAGCAGTTTGAGATATGGTGTTGTTCATCAGGTCATTCCAGTTATCTGTGTGAATTGATAGTAATTCTTCTTTTCTTTTAGAGATATTTAGGTCTTCATTTTGAGCCATGTAGTCTGTCCAGTAAGCAACTGCACCTGCAAGGGAGTCAACAAGGTCATCATGTACTAGAGAACCTCTGTGTCTGGATATACGAGATAGTTGATAGACAAGCTGAAGCTTTAATCTTCTTTCTGGTGTTTCTTGAGGGTTGGAACGAAAGTCTTTTTCTATCACTTTGCGGTCTATTATCAAGCGGTGAGAGTTCATTACAGGTTCTAATACATCAATAATTCTTAGTTCTTTGGTCTTATTGTTTCTAACGTCTTCAACCTGGCATGGGTGGAATCGCATGAGAAAGGGTTTTAACAGTTCAGCGAACATACCGCCACCGAAGTTTTGTTCTACGAGTATTTGATTTATGTTATTGTCTCTAGCAATCTTACTAATTTTCTCCAGAACAGCATCTGAGTAGCCCCCAGAGAGTCCTAAACACTCTGTAACGTATAAATTACCATTAAGCATCTTAACGCAGCTTATAGCGGTCTGATCTTTACCTTTTCCTGATGGATCAACAAACATAACTGACCCTGTATATTCTATGAAGTCACCAAATTCTTGGGCTGGTCGGTAAAATCTATCGCCATTGAACCCTACACATTGCAGATCAGTGATTACATATTCGGGATTATTAGACCAGATTATTTTTTCTGGTGCAAATTCTTTATTTATAGAAGCGATTACTAGGTCGTTTATCTTTAATGGGTATCTATCTTGATCTGAAAGGGTTGTATCTAGTTGGAATTGTAGATTGAACCCAGAACGACCATAGGAAGCTTCACGTTCCATCAAATCCTGTGCTGAGAACCTTATAGGGTCTACAGGATCGTTAGGCTTTACAAGCCCTTCTAGGAGTTCTTTTTGAATTTTAGGAGCAAGTCTATCTCCATAGTTGTTTTTTAGTTCTGGGTATCTAGCTGTCCATATTCTTGTTTCATATCCTCTTTCTTCTAGTGTAAGGTACACAGAGTTTTCTACTTGAGGTGTACCAAGAAAGGTAATTTTTCCATTTGGTTTTAAGATCGCTTCAAATTCTTTTACAGCTTCACTAAGTTTGTCTCTCATGGGCTGTGTGTAGGAGTTATTGGGAACTTCTACGTCATCTGCAATCACTTCATCTGCCCTAGCCCCTGACATCTGCCCTAAAACGCCTCTGGAAGAGCATGAGGGAGCATGATCGGCCTGTGCAGGTTTTACATCAAAACTTACCTTACTGTTTCTCTGGTCATCTCTGGGTATCAAATCAGCAAGTATTGGCATCTCATTGATAAGACGCATGGTAAATGTAGTAAAGTTATCGGCTCTATCTTTACTGGCAGATACGACCAAAAACTTTAGCTGTGGATTCATACGAAGTCTCCACACTACATAGGTAGATGTAATCCAACTCTTACCTACCCCACGAAATCCCTGTATGATTTTACGTCTTGCACCATATTGTAGATATTCAGCTATATCTAACTGAACAGGTGTAGGGTCTGGTAAGTTCAGATGTCTCCAGGTAACAATTAAAAAATATCTGAAGTCCTGTAGTTTTTTAGGAAGTGGCTTCATAAAGGTCTTTTACCCTCTGCAAAGGAATAGCTGCACATTGAGGTACGACACTATTGCCTAATGCTCTAAGTCTGTCCACCCGATTTCGTAGCCCATCATTTCCTCGACAAAGTACGGATTTAGATACATATGATCGCCATTCTGGGGATAGGTGTGGTGTATTGCTCTGCCAAGTGAATCCTGTTTTTTGCATTTTTGTGTTGATTGTGAACTTCCGTCTTTCCATTCCCTTGCTGTAGGAGTTGGTAAACTCTGTAGATGATTGAATAGCTCTACTGCTTGAGGGTTCACTGCTTCTCTCAGATTGGCAAGATTGGTTCTGCCTTTCCTGTGTTCTGTCACTTGTTTCACCATTGAGTTCACACTTCTCTGTGGGAGGTGATCCATTGTTGTCGGTGTCGGTAACATCTCTTGATCTAGTGCTGCCCGAAGGGAATATCCTCCCTGCTTGAATCTGGCTTTCTGTTCCACTGCCTTGCTTGCTATTGGGGTAGGCAACGAGCCACCATCTGCTTCTTTGATGACAGGCTCCCACAGAACTTGCTGGTATAACTGACCATTCTGCATCAAACCCTGCTTCGGAAAGTTCCCTGAGTACAATGTCCAACCCTCTATTAAGGATCGCTGCCACGTTCTCCAAGACAACGTATTGTGGTCGTACCATGCGTATGACTCGCATGAGTTCAAAGAAGAGTCCTGACCTAGTTTCTTCGGTAATACCTTTTTGAAGACCTGCAACTGATATGTCTTGACAGGGAAATCCTCCTGTAATGACTTGATATTGAAAAGGTTTTGCTGTAAAGGTTCTGATGTCATCATGGATAGGAACGTGTGGCCAGTGTTTTTTGAGGACTTTTTGACAGAAAGGGTCAATTTCTATAAATTGTGTGGTTTCAAAACCGCCTATAAGTTTTTCAGCAGCATAACTAAAACCACCAATACCTGCAAAGGTATCTAAAATTTTCATATATCAGCTAAAGGTACAGCATCTAGGTCTGGTAAGTTCTCCATAAGCTCTTGCATTGGGTTCTTTTCTACAGGTAAGCACTCAATACCATTATCTTTTAAAAACTGTCTAGCTACGTTTAGATCACCTGCCTTTGCTTCGCCTGTTTTTATTTTGTCCACTAAAAATTTTGCTAACTCATAGTGCATAGTGTTTAAAATTTCTAGGCTTTTATCCATGATTAGTCTTGTTTTTAAATAATATAATCATTTCTTACCTGTATTGCCAGTAAGAAGATACTTTATCTTACCAAAGAAACCTAGTTTTCTAACTTTTTTATATAGTTTCATACCTCTTTCATACTTGTATAGTTTGGTTTCTATCTCTGATATACGAGATATTGCTGAAGTTAAAAGCAAATCTTGTAGTCTTGTGTATTTAACTAAGTCTAAGCAGTATGCTCTTACAGCTTCATCAGGCATTTGTTCTGTTTCACGTTGTTTGACCTCGATTTCAAACTCGATTTCTGGCGGTGGGTTGCCGACAAGGATTTTAAAAAATTCTTTGTGGTTCATATCAGTTCATTTTAGGAAACAACTGTTGTTCTAACATATCAACAGCACGATCATCTAACGTGTTGGTAGTTTGTTTGCAGATTGCTCTAAGTAGATCGACTACTAATCTCTTCACAGCAGTCGTAGTAAAGAACTTTAGTAGTATTGGTTTTAAGAGTTTGAGCATAATAATCTTGTGTTACTTTCCAAACATAGCTACATTGCTAGTATTAGACAAGAGTCTGCACTTCTATGGAAGAACAAGAACCTAGTAAAGTCGAAACCATTGTAAAAGTTTGCGTACTTTTGTGGTCGGCAACGCTATTGTCCCTCTCATATTATGAACCGCCATCTGGTAAAAAGATCGTGGATTTTGATCCGACATTTATTGCAAGTATTTTTTCAGCAAGTACAGCATCACTAGGTTTTTCCATAAAAAAGAAAAAAGATACTATAGTAGATAATAAGAACTCTAAAGTAGGCATCAAATGAAAAAGCTACTCTTACTAGGTTTATTTATAGTTGCACCTTGTTATGCAAACGGAGTGCCTTCTTGGACTACTGGCTCTAGCAACCGCACAGAGAATACTACTCAGACAATAACTCGTACACAGGTAACTGAAAAATACGGGTCAGCGTTGAATACTTGGGAAGCATCTAATATTTCTGTAGCTGCATCTGCTGGTATTGCTGGCGGTGATGCAGTATTTACAGTTGCAGATACTTCAAAAGATTGGTCACTTAGTATTACTACCAGGGCAGCAAGCCAAATGACCGAAAAGATTACTCTTAATGATGCGATTACGACTACTAGCGTTATCACTTCTTTGTCTGTCTTTAGTCAGTAATAAAGCAAGAGCCGAAGGCGATACAAACGTACAGGCTCAACCTAATGCTGTTGGTAATTCCAGTATTATCAACCAGAATATGAATGTTAATAATGGAATGACAGGTAAGCTACAGTTTGGAAACTTGGTTTGTAGTCAACCTACTATGGCTGTAACTCCTTTTTATACAGGTAATGATGCACAGGGAGAAGAAACATATTCTATAAATGAAGGTTGGGGAATACAAATGAGTTTTATGATACCGCTAGGAACTAATAATGAAACGTGTTCTGAACTAGCAAAAGTAAAGCTAGACCTAGCCAAAGAAGAACTAGACAAGCAAGTGCATGATAAGCAGCTAGTTCGTATCTTGAAGTGCGGACAGCTTCACGCATCAGGCTATATGATAAATCCTAAGTCCAAATTCGCATATATCTGTAGTGATGTAATTAATATACGAAGTTATGTTAAAGCTAATTCCGAAAAATTTAAGTAGCTAGTTTAGACACCACATAGTACAGGTATGTGAACTCTAGCTACCTTTATTATTATCCATCTTTTCCTTTACATTTGCGACTTCTTTTTTAAGAATCTTAGTAAAGATTTTCTTAAATGTTTTCTTGATAAAAGCTAATACTGATTGCATAGCAATACCACCAACCACACTAGCAACTGACGCTGTACCTGCTGCTATCACACTAGAAGCTATAACTTCTGGTGCAGGTATTGGCATCTCCCCGAAAAATGGTAGATTAAACGTAGCTATAGCTTCTTCAGTTGATAAAGTTTCTTTGGTGTTTGGCAGGTTTGTCGGTATTGTCTCTGGTGTTACTTCTAACGCTTCCTCCTTTGCAGATGCTTTTTTTTCTTCAACAGAAGATTCCTGACCTCCCAAACCCGACTCTACCTGTTCCAGACTTGGAAGAAGTACAGGGTCTAGATATGGAATCTCTGCCACAGGTGGATAAAAAATTGTTCTAGGTGGTACGAGAATATAATCTGTATCAGGTAGATTAATTTCTGGTATGTCCACTAATCAGCAGCTTCGGCTGTGTTTCCCTCTGCTACCCACTCAAGGTATTCTTGGTAGTGGGTGTTATCTTCAGCTAATGGAATACATATTTTAACTGTACCTTCCATTTTCATTACACCACAAAATACACCAGTTATGCTGTCATTGTATTTTTTATAAATTGGGTTTGTTGGGTATGCCATAATTAAAGCTCCGAATTAAAAATCAATTTTGAACTCGCATTGTTAAGCCTAATCATTGCTCCGTGTCCTGATGTACCAAGTGACGTACCACTCTGATAAATAACCATATTGTCAGGGCTAGTATTACCATTAAGAGCCATTCCACTGCCAGTTAAATCTGTACCAGTGCCGTTAGTATAAACAACATAGTAGTTTGTTCCAGTTGTAACTTCCAGACTAGGTGCTGTCCTCATTGATACTCTAAGTGGAATAGTACAATATAAAATATCTCCATTATATAAAGTTGCATTTTCAGTTAGGGCAACTTGTGTTGAAGAAGCCGCAGTTCCACCTTTAATTACCTGACAATACCTCTGACATAAAGCAAGCTCTTGTCCGAATAACCTATGTTCAAAATCTGTTGCCACGCTGCCTACTTCTAATTGAACTCCTGTTATGTCGATAGTCGAATCATTTGTTGTGTACCACGTTGTTGTATGATCTGGTGTTCTTGTCGTTCCTCCAGAATAAGCTGCCCAAGTATCAAGAGAAACACTATTATCAGTGAAAGTAGTACCAAGATAGGCATAAATTCCAAACTCCAATCCATTTCCATTATCATTATTAATTGTTAAATTAGAATTACCAATAATTGTTTTTGTAACTTTTGTCCAAGTATTAGCAGTTAAGGCCATTGAAAAAGGATATAAATAATTACCTCCATCACTTGCTTTTACATAACCATAATAAGTTTGAGTAACACTTGCTCGAATCCAAAATTGAAGAGTTATTTTACTTGAAGTAGAAGTATAATTCCAGCCACTACTTGCTGCGTTTTGTGCTTCAATAAATTGTGAAAAAAATGTTTGGTCAGAAGCACCAGCACCACTTGTCTGATTACCATTTTGAAATCTTAAATATTTTCTAAAACCAGAAGAAAAAGGTGTATCAGAGCTTGTTAAAGACTCTTGTGACATTGTTGGGTTTTCATCTAGCCCATTACTAAAAGTATAAAATCTATCAATACTTGGATAACCTTCAGCAGTACTACCGCTTGTACCACGTTGAGCCACTTGCATAGCTCCGTTAATTATCAAGTTTCTATTACTTAGGTTATTAGTAATATTGGCAGTACACGTTCCATCAGATGCAAGGGCAATAGCATTTGTGCTGCTTGCTGTGTGCTGTATATTTTGAACCTTAATCGTTGACATAATTAACTAGGTTTTGGGTACTTGTCTTTAATAGCTTTGATTGTAGCTTTCCAACCATCTATTCCATTATGGTATATATCGTCTAATTGACTAGGAAAATCTGGATATTCTGCTCTTCGTTTAGATTTATAACTATCAAATTCTAAATCCCATGCAGCCTGTAATGCAGCTAATCCGTCAGTACATTGTTTTTCAGTTGGCTTTGTGCCACCATCATGAACTACAAGGTTTGCGTAGATTTTATTTTTAGAATCAGACCAACCAAACCATTGTCCTGTGCGAACAGTAACAAGGTAATCTTCAATGTGGTCTGCTCTTCCGTCTGATCTCATTATGTATCTCCTAATCTAATAACAGAAAAACCAGTTTCAGTAGTGTTTGAATCTCCCATAAATGTTACTGTAGCATTTTCAACTTCTTGACTAATTTTAAATTTATGTGTTGACGTATTAGTAACATCAAAAATATAAGATAAATAGAAAGACTGATATTTTGAAGCTGCTGCCTCTATAAATGTTGAAGTAAAAGCTGCTCTATTATAATTACTATTATCTGTTGTAACTAAAATACTCATAAAAATACCCCAGTTGTCAGCAGATGCAGAATCAGGCCATTGAGAATACATAGCTGATGAAACACTAATTAAATAAATACCTGTAGAGGGAAAAGAAAAAGTGCCACTACTATTTGTTAAATTTGAACCTATTGCTCCATAACTGTAACTGTCATCAGCTTCCCAATTTGAAGAAAGAACAGTCTCACCAGCACTTGCAGTTAAATCATAATTACTCGTAATTCTCCATTGCTGTGCCATTGTGATTCCAGCAGTTATAGCAGGTGATAACTTAGTAGAATCTAAAGTACTTTGGTTTGTTAAAAGCGTACCATCTGCAATATCAGGCAGAGATATTATTCTGTTGTTACTAGATGAAGAAGGTGCTTGTAAGCTAACTGACCCACCACCTGATGCTGCATTTAGTTTTATTTTTGCTGTCATGGTTAACTAGGTTTAGTAGGCCAAGTAACGTTCTTTATAAACATACCATCTAATTCTGGTGTTGCACTACTTGGTAAATCTCTTAATTGTTGACGATAAGTTTTCCAGGCTGTTGTTTCTGCAACTCCTGTTTCACTTGCTTTGGTAACAACCCAATCAGTTTCTTTTAATAAATTATCTCTATGTTCTCTCAGCCTTCTCATAGCTTCTCCATCTAACAAAGCCTGTGCTTTTGTTTCAACCTCTGTTTTTGTTGGAATCGTACCAGTGTATATTTCTTTATTCCAAACTATATTTTCATAAGTAAGATCACCAGAAATAAATAATGCACCTGATACGTTTCCTACTAAGTCGTAAGCTGCTTTCCAAATAAAATCTGCTTTAGTCAAAGTCATTAAACATTCTCCAATTTACTATCTACACCTATATTGAAATAATTATTACTGCCTGTTTCTGTAGAAGAATTTATATATAGATTTAACGATTGAGTTCCACTAGGATCCCACGGAATAATAACAGTTGTTGGAAAATGTAAAACATATTGATTGTATGTTCTTACATCAAAATATCCTCCATCAACATTATAGGTTTTTCCAGTTTGATAAATCCAACCAGTTAGATAACCATGACTAGCACTAGAAGAAGAGTGAACACATTGTACAAAACATACAAGAGCTTTAATACTTGAAGCAGTAGCATTACTGACACTACCTAATGATTGATCGCCTGTAACACTATTGTAAGTTAAGCCAGAAGCTACAGTTTGTTGTATATGTGATGAACTACTAAGTTTACCAGTTATAGCAGCTTCAGGAATATTAGTTAAACTTGCACCCGAAATAGCAGGTAAAGCACCTGTTAGCTTAGAAGCAGCCATACCATCAATGTCTGCATTTGTTACGCAGCCATCAGGTAAACCTCCTTGTGAAAGTCCTGTTATTACGTTTGTAGAACCATTGATTGCTATTGCCATTAGACGAAAGTAACAGTTGAAGTAGCACCTACAGTAAGTGTAGCATTGATCGTAAGAGGTGTCGGCACGATTGCATTATGATTTGCACTTATCGTGTAATCGTTATCCATCTGATTCTCAGATTCGTGAAAAATTTTCTCACCGCCACCACCTGTAGCTCCACCTCCACCATCTGCATATTCTAGTTGTCCTACTGCTGTTGCTCCACTACCAGTAATACTTTTTACTTTTAAAAACTTATCTGCTGCTATCTGATTGTCAGGCAGAATCATAGTATAAGATTGACCTGCACTATGAGCAGGGGATTGTAGTTTTACACCATGAGAGTTTTGTGAACAGTTAAGTTGTAATTTACCATCATTACTACTACCATCTCCTTTTACTTCTACTGCACCTGAACCATTAGGATTTAATTTTATATTGGCATTGGTTGTAGATGTATTTATTTCTCTTGCCTGTACATCTAAATCTCCTCCTAGCTGCGGTGTAGTATCTCCTACAACGTCTGATATTTGATCTACAAACTCTAAAGCGTTAGCACTACTGTTTACCTTAACTGTCTTACCTGCTGCACTTGTAAAGTTTGCAGGTGTATCTCCAAGACCTACAAATGTTGTTGCACCTGCACTTGCAGAAATACCAGCTAGTTTTGTTTTCTCTGCATCTGTAAAAGCATTAGTGTCAGAGTTTGCTTCATAAGCAGTCTTAATCTCAGCATTAGACTGATCTGCTGTAGCTCCTGTTTCTATTCCTTGTAACTTTGCTAAATCTAAATTTTGTAACTTTGTTTTTTCTGCATCAGTAAATGCGTTTGTATTAGCATTATTCTCATAAGCAGTTTTTATTTCTGCATCTGTTTGATCTGCTGTAGCTCCTTCTTCAATGCCACTTAATTTATCTGTAATCTCTTGTTGAGCAAATAATATTTGATCGCTATTGTTATCTAGATCTGTTTCTGTTAAAACACTACCATCAGCAAAGTCTACTTTCTTTGTACTTATATTTGTATCTCTTTGAAATTTTATATTGGCAGTACCAGAAGGAGGTATATTACCAGAAGTAAAAGTAACTGATGAACCGCTAATATTGTAGTGTGTGCCTAGTGTTTTAAGAACACCACCAACTGTAACATCAACCTCAGTATTTTCAAGAAAAGAAAAAGATATAGCAAACGTGGCTGTACTACCATTTCCATTATGAGTTTGTGACGTAGCTGTCGTGTTGGTAGCCATAATTAGTTTTTAGAGAAGTTTTCTAATATTGGTATTATATCTTCATAAGCTCTTCTGTTCTCGTTTTCAGCCATTGATTTTATTTTTTTATCCATAATATATTCTTTATAATACTCTACAGCAACTTTTTTGTAATCCTTCCAAAAAGTTCTTACTGGTTGTTGTAGTTCTTGTCTTATAATTTCTTTTCTTGTTAACATTCCTTGTGCGTCAATACCACCAGAACTATCAGCTTCTAATTCTTTTAAAGCTTTGATATTATTTTTATTTCTAGAAAGTTCTAAAATTATTTCTGGAAAGCGTTTACCATTTTGCGGATCAAAGAAAGGTCTGCCTTTTTCGTCATAGCTTATTTTTATAAAAGGTATTAGACTTGTTAGCTTGTTATATTGTTGTGTTGTTAAATTTACTTCATTACCATATTTATTAAATCTAATAGTATCAAGCGGTGGTACAAGCTTAAGATCTAATCTTCTTATATATTCATCAACAGGATTGTCTTTTTCTTTTCTGTATTTAAAAGGATTAAAATAATTACCAAAGAAAGCACCCTCTGGGTATTCTGCAATTCTGCCTGTTGTCATGCTTCTTATTGGTTCAATATCTGCACTAAAACCTGCTGTATAGTCTTGCAAACTTCTTGTTATCATTGTGCCAAAAATATCAAAATCTTGAAAAGGATTATTAGATAGCTTTAAACTACCAAAATCATTACCTTCATATTCACCATAATCTTCTGTATAATTTCCTTTGTCTTCCATTCTTTCTGTTTGAGGTTGTTTATCTCCTTTTCTAAATTTAGTTTTTCTTTTTGGAAATCTACCTTCGTATGTTTGAGTTCCTAATAATTTACCTTCATTATCACGAAGTTCGTATGTCCATTTTTCACCTCTTGCTCTTGTAATGCTTCTCCATAAAGAAGAATAAGGCACAAGATTCGCAGCGTAATTTGCTGGCACTCTATAAAACCTTTTTAAAGCACCAACATCATTTGTTAAATCAATAAACTCTGCAATATTTTGCAGCATATATTTATTGCCTATATTTCTTGCCATTAAACCTGTAAGAGCATTAGCAGCATTTGTATAATCTTCATCACTTACAAAATCTCTAATATATGCCATATCACCTGCAATCATAAATAAAGAACCTATTGGTTCCATTCGAGATAAAAGATCTAAGTATTCGTAATTTGGTAAACCATTATCTCCTCTAATTACATTGCCATCTTTGTCTTTTTGTAAAACTCTAAAACTATATGGTAATTCATCAGTTCTTTTCTCTCCTTCTCTTAAATATTTATTATGATGACCTCCACCAATTATTGCTAATTCCGCTTCTGGATTATCTTTTTGTGCTGCTAAAGATATAAAATAACCCCATAAAAGACCTCCTACAGTAGCTTCTCCGTTAGCTCTATATGCAGTAGCTAAGTCATCACTTAATAAATTATCATTATGTTCTTTTAAAATTCTTCCTAAAGTTGCATTATATTTTGGTGGCATACCTTTAAATAAAGTTCTAAAGTCTGGTACACCTGTTCTTCTAGTTACTTGTTTACCTATATTTACAGGCGTAGTAACAAAAGGAACTATTGGTCTTAAAGGAGAAATTCTTAATATTTCTGCAAGTTTTTTTGTTTGAGCCGAACCAAAACCATTTAAACCAAATCCTTTGCCTAGTTCAGTTGTAAATGTTCTATCTGCTGAATAATCTAAAGCTCTTGTATATGCGTCTAAAATATTTTCATTTGGTACAAAATTAGGAAAAGCAGTATCTTGTCCTCTAGTAAAACTTTTGGTATTAACAATATCTATAATTTCATCAAAATTACTTTTTACATAAATCTCAAAAGATTTACCTGTTAATCCTTTTTCTGTTGCTTGTTGCGTAAGCTCACCCATTAAATGTGAACGAAATGCAGTTTGTTTTATAAATTCGTCACCTGCCATCATAAGTCGAGAGGGTACTCTAACTCCATGACCAAGAAAATTTATACTTTTTGCAAAAGCACTATCACCCATCATTCTTATTGCATATCTTTCATAAGCATCTTGTGTACCAAACATTCTTCTTTCATCAAGAATATTCTTATCAAGCCATAACGCTTTACCTGCTGCTTTAATGTTATCTGTAAAAGAAGTAAAAATAGTAGCAAGCTCTCTAGCTGCCCTTATTTTCATTTGTTTGTCCATGATTGGACTACCTGCTGCTAGATCTAAAGGACCAAGAGCAACATTAAATAAAGAACCAATAACATTAATAATTTGTGTTTCTGGTGCTGACAATAAATTATTTATAAACAACTCATTACTCATTCTTAAACCTTTAGCTCCTTTATCAAATAAAGTCATACCTTTTACAAGCTTGCTTATTTTTTTACTATCACCCTGCATAGCTAATACTTTTCTTGTAATACCTAATAAACCTTCAATATCATTGTCTTTTACATAAGTTTGCAGACCTTCATATAATTCTTCTTTTGTTGGTATTAGTTTTTGTTCAGCTATTTGTTTTTTAGTCTTTTCAACTAACTCTCTCGTTGTTGTTTGGAATCTTTCTTTTCTTGCACGTTCAACAGTTTTTTCTCCACCACCAATACCTGCTTGTACTTCTTCGTCAACAGATTTACGAATAACATCTTTAGGTTCCGCATCTATAAGTTGATTTATTCTTACTGTACCTGCTGTTTCGTTACTAATCTTTTTAGTTGGACCTGCAAGATTTATCATCTTTGATACATCTTCTGACCAATTCTGTAATAATTCATCTGGTATCTCTTCTCCAAGCATGAAAGCTTGTTCTATATCGGTCATGTATTGACTTACGTTTGTAGCTAATCTTTTTTGTTCTTTTATTGCACCAAGATAAATAACCCTCATGTGTTTTTCTGGGTCATTAGGACTAATTTTTTTTGCTATCTGAATTACTTTAGGCAACAGTTCATCATAGCCCATAGCACTTGCAGCTTCTACTGAAAAATCATCAGGTATAACAACTCTATTTAAAACTTTACCTGTAGCTTTCCATGTATCATCAGTAATACTTTCTACATCATTCCAAATTTTAGGATTAGGTTTTGATTGCTGTAAAGGCAAATCAGTAGCTTTTGTTTTAGTTTTTTTTGTTACTTTAGTTTTTGGTGTTATTTCATCAAATTTAGGTAGATCATCTAATACTTTTGTAAATTCATCTGAAAATTCTTCACTACCTACAAGAGTTGCTTTATTTAACCTTTTAATTTGTTTTAAAGCATTTTTATATCTATTTGGATTTCCAACATTATTTTTTATATCTTTAAATACTTGAATAGTTCTATCGGCCATCTGTTCTGGATTTAATATATTAGGACCACCTGTAATATCATCAATAAGTCTTACAGCGTATGGCTCTAATACATTTTTTAATTTAGGTAATTTTGTTGCTGCTGTTGCTGTTAGTCCAATAGTTTCTCCAAAAACTGTACCTGTCAAAAACTGTTTTAGTTTTGCTTCTCCAAAGTTACTTTCTTCTCCTTCTTCTGGTCTTTCTGGTGCGGATAAATATTCAACAATAGGTTTTACAAATCTATTAGTAAGTACTGGATTTTCTATATCAGCTAAAAAATTAAATAAGTTTTCATCATAAGCATCTACACCAACAAAATCTGCTGCTCCACCTGCTGTAAACCATCTAGCACCAGTAGCAATCTTGTCATAGTTTTTTATTCCTTGTAATGCCTTTATACCTTTTATACCTTTTAAAGCCTTGTTAAAACCTGCATAAGGTATTAAAAAACCAGAACCAAATTTAAATATTTGATATGCTGCATCATCTAAATCACCTTCTTTTTCAAGACCTAAAGCTTTTAAATCAATTAGTTCATTTGGATCATAAGGATTACCCTGTATAAAATCAGCTATATGTTTTATTTCATTTGGTATATCAACAATACCTGCTGCGGTAGCTCTTAAAGCAGTAGCTTCTTCTTCTGATCTTGGTTTTAAAAATTCATCTTGAGTTTTAGCAGCTTTTTCTATAACTTCTTCTGTAATTTGATTTGGTAAAACGATTGCACCTGAGTTGTTTTTTAACTGGTTAAAAATTGCTTGAGGTATATCTTTAATCCCAAAATTTCTTAGCCTTTCATTTTCTGTAAAGTCATCAGTTTTTTTAGACCCAATACCAAAAGCACCTTCTGGTACTGTATTTTCGTCTTGTGGAATTAAGTTTGAGTCTGTCATTCTCTATTCATTAAAAGTTTGCGAGCAGCAATTAAAGATTCTCTTACTAGGTTTGCATCTATCCTGGCATAGTTTCCAGCCTTGTCATTATCATACATACCTTTGCCATCTGGTCCTTGTATTGCAGCAAATTCTAATGCTAAATCTTCATGTGCTGCATTTAGATCATCACTTTGACCTGTAAGGTACGCAGCTAAAGAAGGTCGTTTTCTGCCACTTAGTAACATACCCCAGAATAATCTATCTTGATTTTCTGGTGTCATAATATCATCTTTGCTAAGACCAGAATAAACTCTAGCTTCTGTTAAAACATTAGGTGTAAATTGATAAGCTCCTACTGCAAAAACTTTGCCATCAGCTTGCATTTGCTCCATCTCACCTATAGTTTTACTTGTTATATCCATTTCACCTGCTGTATCAGTTGTACCACCATTAAAAGCATTATAAAGACCACTACCTAAAGATTCTCCACCTCTTACTAACTCTGCTAAACCACCAAAATCAGGGAAGTTTTCTTGATTTAAAAGTTCTTGTAAATTAAATTCTACTGGCATACCACCGCCATAACCTGCACCCCTTCTTCTTTCAAATTGAGGTACAGAACTTAAATCTATTCCACCTTCAAAAAAATTATTATTATTGTTTTGATTACTATTAATACTTCCTTCCATTCCTCTTCTTATCATATCGTCATCTTTTGTAGATCCTATTCCAAAACTACCAGCAGGTACTTCTCTATTTAAATCTATTCCTTCAATTTTTTCTTGATATAGTTGTCGTTCTGATTTTTTAAAAGGATTTTCTGCGTTTGGATATAATTGATTTCTTAACTTTACAAATTCTGGTTTTCCATCAGCAGCCAAAGCTTGCACAGCATATTGTTGTTCTATTGCTTGTACTTCTAAACTGGTAGGTCGTTTACCATTTGTTTCTATATAATCTATATAATATGTTTTTATCTTATCTCGAACTTCAAAACCAATCTTAGTTGATTTCAACATATTGCTTCTGGTTTGATCGTTAAAAGCACCAAGAACTTGAAACTTATCTCCTACACCTAAGTTATCGTTAACTATATTCATTATGTTAGTTGTAGAAGTTTGTATATCTTCTCCTAATTCATTACTATTTGCTGCAAAAGTTTTAAGTTTATCTATTAACTCAATTGCTTCATTGTCCATTGTTGCATGATTATTTTCTATATCTGAAATAGCTTTTTCTAAATCACTATCTAAACCATCAAACACACCTAATGTAATTTTCTTTTTTAAATCTGGAATAATTTTACTTTTAAGATCATAGTTATCTGATTTTCCTAATTGATCTATATAATCTTGTTCTTCTTTTGTTGTAAATCTAGGATCATTTTTTAACGCTTCATATCCGTTTCGTTTATTTTCTATTGCTGTAGTTTTTTCTGCATCTGTCATATCTACAGTAAGAGGTATTTTATTTATATTTTGAAACTTATTTTTAATTTCTAATTTGTTAAGTAAAGGTTGTACTTGATTCTTGTATTTAATTTTTTGCAATACTAATCTTTCAAACTTTTCATCAAAAGCTGCTGATTTTGTTAAATAGTCTTTATGACTTCTTAGATCTTTTTCTCCATATTTAACTAAACTTAAAAGCCTATCTGGAAAACTTTCAGCTAGAGCTAATTTTTGTGCAGCATCAGGTTTGCTTATATCTATATCTAATAGTTTTTCACCTTGAGCATAAATATTATTTATAAGAGTTGTATATGTTTTAGTAGCATCTGTGCCAGTAATACCACCTTTATACATATTTTCCAGGTAGTTATTTAAAATTTCACCAGCTTGATCTTCTTCTCCTTTGCTTAAATGTAAAGATGCTTCTGTTAAAACATCAGGCATCAATCCTAAAAATTTATTATATTCAAAAGCTTGATTTTGTTTAGTTCCATAATTAGCATTTTTAAACATCTCCTTACTCATTTCAGGTATATAGATGTCATCAACTACAGTTGAGTCAATGCCTAATTTTTGAAAAAGCTCTAAATCTTCATCAAGGTAACTTTTTCTCCAAGTCCTATATTCATTGCTATCAGTACTAAATTCTTTTAAAAACTTTAATATAGGTTTTCCGTTTTCATCTTTTGCACCTGTATCTATTCTAGTGACATCATAGTCACTATCCATTCTGTTACCTCTTTTTTGAGCTTGTAACGCTACTAAGGATTTTTCATATTGTCTTCTATAAGCCCTTGTACCACCTATTATTTCTCTAGCTGTCTGTCTACCTTCAGCTTTTTCAATTCTGTTTGATAAATCAGCAATAGCACCACCATTTATTTCAGCATCTAAAACATCAGCAACAGCTTGTTTTCTATCCTTTTCTGCTTTTTGATTAGCTCTGTTTACAAAAAACTTTTCTAACGTTGGATTAACTGTTTGTAAGATTTCTGCTAAATCTGCCAAACCACTTTTTTGTACAGCAGTAACAGGTTGTACAAAAGTATTTACAGGACTATCGTAAATCCTTGTGGCTGCTGTGCTTTGAAAACTAGATGTCATAATTAGCTAAAGATTCCATCTTCTAAAGAAAGTTCAGTATTAAAGGCACTTGTAGCAGCACCTAAAATAATTGATCCTGTTGAAGGTATTTGATTATATGCTTGTATAGTATTACTTCTTAATCTGTTTCTGATGTTTTGATATTCTGATTCTGTACCTTGTATATTTCTATCATATTGTCTACTAAATGATTCTAACTCTTGCCTTATAGATTCCCTAAAATTACCACCCTGTCTTCCTAAATCTGCAAACAATAAATTTATATTGTTACCTGCTTGCCCTGATGCTAGTAAAGAACTTTGTGCTTGTAGTATTTCTATATTTTTAGCAAATACATTTTGTGCTTCTTGTTTTTCTTTTGATGCCTTTTGCTCAGATAAAGCTAATTGTTGATTTCTCTTACTATCTTCAGCAGATTTTACACCTACTCTTTCTTGTTCAGCAGTTTGTTCAGCAGCGTCTTTTGCAGCACCTTGCATGGCAAGACCTTGAAAAAGATTTAAACCTCCACTAATAGCTGCTGGTACAGAACACATTTAGGCAATCCTCAGAAATTCATAAAATGGTTTTTCATGTTGTCCATACTTTTCGTGATACTTTATAAAAACAAAACCGAGAGTTTCTAACCACTTTATAGCAGTATGATTCTCTGCATATACAAAATTATATAGGAGTTTATAAGATTTCAACAAACTGTCTACCCATTTTCTACCTTTTCTTATTAGTTGTATTTTATATTTTTTATTAGAAAATAATTCATCAGTACAAATCATAAATATACAACCACCTTTTATTACTCCACACAATCCCATAGGCTGATCTTCGTCACCAGCTATTGTTAAAACTTTTTCACCAAGTAAATAAGACAGGCGTAATGCGTCTTCTGGATCTCTACCTGTTTGATATAAACCTTCTAATCTATCCATTTGTCTCATGTTTTGACATACATAATTAAGATCAGATAGTTTTGATTTTCTTAAATATCCCATTAAGTTCTTCTACTCCTCATGTGAAATACTCCTTCATACTCTGCACTAGCTAACAATGTAGGCAAAAATGTATTGTTCTTTACATCTATATCTACTCTATCTGACTTGCTCATAATAGGCACTTTAAATGTACCTGTATCTAAATTAATTTGACCAATAGAAGCAGAAGCAGCACCAAGCAAACGACCAGTAAATTTATGTAGAGATGTGTCTCTATTCTCAGGTGTTACTTCTACTTGAAAGAAACCAGAGTCTTCATACTTAATATAAAAATGATGTATTTGTAATCGACCACTTATAAGTTCAGTAGCACCCCCACCACCTTGAGTTAATCTTTGTTGACTAAACCTGTAGTGCATTTGATAAGGTTCACCAATAATAAATTTACTATTTCTAAAGTCTCCTGTAGCAGTAATAGTAGAAGTAGAACCATCAACTGCATTAGTAGTTGTTAGTGCTTGTCCTGATACAAGAGTTTTTGTATTGCCTTGAGCATCTACAAATGTGCTTGTTTCATTACTAGCAAGATACCTGCCAACTATATTCATATTGGCTCTTAATCTATAAGGAACTGTAAATGTAGAAATACCAGTAGCAGAGTTGTAAGCAACAGACACACCGCTAGTAGCTTCAGTTACCTTGTGGTCAAGGTGATATTCAAACTCTGCATTAGGCTCTCTAAAATTAGTTTCAAATGGTATTTTTTCTAGGGTTACACCATTAGCTTCTTGTATTACCAGTATCAAATCAGTACCAATAAAATCAATATTTAAAATAGACCTATTACTGTTTAAGGTATAAGTAAACCAAGCGTTTAATGCTTTACTAAAACCTTCACCATATAGCCATCTATTTACATATAACTTGTTTGGATTTTCTGTACCAAGCAAAACAAGAATATCTTGGTTGTTTGATACTGCCATTTTAAAAATACCACTTGGTATCAGTCTTGGTACATGAATAGTTGTGTTTGCAGCATCTTGGATCTGTTGATTACCTGCAATAATATATTCTCTAATACCTGCAAAAGAACCTTTTTTAGTTAAAAAATAAATAGAAGAACCAGAACCTACAGGCTGTGCTGCTGCGTTACTTTCAAATTCAGTTTGTACCAGTACGTTAGCGGTTGAAGGTGTAAGGTTATCTGCTGAACTTGATAATACAAATTGTGTTTGTTCAGAAAATAATATAAGTTTTTCTCCCATAGTTACTGCGTGTTTCAATATTGCAACCTTTGTGTGAGATGCAGCTACGTCTATGGGTTCTGTATCTAAAACTGATATAACTGTTTCTGGAAAAAAATTAAAAAACTCTGATACTGTTGAAAGTATTACATTATCTGCTGCAAGAAACCCAAGCCTGTTTCTAAAGAAAAATACATTATTAATTTTATTTCCAATAAAAGAAGGATCTGGTGATGATACTAAATCACCAACAACACGTTCACCCCATTTAGGTAATGTATATGTTGTACCAGATATTGTATATGTATCTCCATCTACTCTTGCAAATCTAAAGTTACCATCTGCCTGACGTATAAGAACGTGTGGCATTGTGTCGTAATTAAATTTAAAAGGTATGCCAGCTTCTACTGTTTCTGACCATTGCCCTTCTTCAAAAGCATTTCCGTTATTAGTTGTAAATTTAACGTAGTAATTATCAAAATCTGTACCTTCATCACCAACAATTTCTACAACATATCCATTAGGTGATACGTTTGGAAGATCAGTAAATTGCTGTACTGTATCTTTTATTATTGTCATCTTAGTATTACCTTGAGAGTCGTTACCATCTATTGAAAAGTTACTGCCATCATTCTTTTTAACGTGTATTACAGGACCATTTCTAGCAATAGTAAAACCCGAAAGACCAGAAGTTAATCCACCTGCAAGGTCAGAAGCTACAGTATCAGTTGATAAAGGATCATTACCAGTAGTGTCATCTGTTACTGTTACACCATCTACAGTTACCGAATAAGTTGTTTTAGATGTTGCTTGATTTATAAATATAATTGCTTGAGTTATATTACTAGCACTATTTGATACTGCTGAATCCATAGCAGGTGTAATACTTGTATTAACAACAAAGGTAAAGTCAGCAATAGTAACTGTTTTCATTACACTTCTAGGGTTTGAAGTATTAAGATAACTTGTACCATCTGGTTTATTTACTGTCTTTTCTGTACCATCTAACTCAAAAACTTTTACATTACCATTACTAAATATCGCTACATACTGCTCACTAGCATCTCTATTTATAGTTTGTATGTGAACATTACCAAGAGTAGAACTGCCAACTGAAGCTAAAAATTGAGATCCAGACCTTTTTGTAAGACCAAGAACAGGGTTACTATCAGCGTTATCTTGTATATCAGCGTGGTCTGCTTGTTTTAAAGCATCAGAAGACTGCGATATACCTCTTAGTAATGTAGGTATAGCTCTTGAAATAACAGCCATAGTTATCTAATTAAAGCACTAGAAGGATTGTAAGTATCAAAGATATTAGTAAGAGAAGGATCTCCTCTTAGTATATTGTGATCCCCATTTGCTAAATCTGTTTCCATAAGTATTGCTCTAGCTCTTTGTTCATCTTGTTGTGTATATGTTCTTAATGCTTGGTCACTTACAAGTCTGTCAACAAACTTTCTTGCGGCTTGTATATTTATATAGTGCCTAGCTGGTTCTGGTATCTCATTAAAATCTCTAAAATAAACCACAGTACAAATTAAATCTTCATCAAATTCAAACTTATTATTTTGTCTATCGTATAATTTAGAACCACGTTGTATAGGGTCAATGGTTGGGTGTTGATGAATATTAGCATCTACCCTCAAAACATCTGTAGGAATATTTATTTGATTAGAACCATCTCTTGTAAGGGTTACATCTATTTCTGTATTAAAAGACCAGCCTTCTGACTGTACACTTTTGTTTACTTCAGTAAGGGTTGATTGAGCAATACGAGCATCAACAGGAAGAGTACCGACAAGACTATTTATAGGTGCTTCACCTATAGCAGCAAGCATTATATTGATACAAGCAAGTTCTGTGGTTGCAGCTACAGCCATTACATACCTCCCATTAATTTATTATAAGCTTCTTCTCTAGCTTTTCTAGCTTTAGAAATTTCACCAAATTTGCTAACTTCTTTTGGATCATCATATTTTTTTCTTACTTGTTTTACAAACCATTGATGTGGTTTTAATTTGTCTTTTGATTTTTTAATTAGTAAAGTTTTTCTTCCTTCTTCCATATCTAATACCCCTTCTTTTTAATTTTAAGTGAGTCTCTCCCACCTTTCTTTTTTTTCTTTTTAGATGAATGATACATGGGTATAAAAAAAGGGTATCTAATAATAAGATACCCTATAAATTGAAATTAAGAAGCAGCAAGTTTAATAGTAGCTGCACATTCTGGTCTTAGGATTCCATGACCAAGTGCATATTTAGCAACCATTAATGTACCTTGATACATAATTCCGTAGTCCTGACCTGAGATCTCAGTTGTCATATCCATTAATTTAACTGTACCAACAGCAGATTTATGGAATACTAAACCGATAGTCTTACTATCATCACCTGAGTAAGTGTTGTTTGCACCACTTGGGTTAGAAGATACGTTACTTTGAGGTACGTTGTTTGACATCATGATTGGTATGCCAGCAACTTGTTGTACCTTACCAGAAGCAAACGAACCATTACCACCAGGGTTGAAGTCAACGTCTACAGTTCTTGTAGCAGACTCGGCAAGTTTGTAATACTCAGCAGGTGGTAATACACAGAAGCGATCTGTTGGAGGAATATCCCTCTCGTCAAATGCTTGTGCAATATCATAAATAGCACCAGCTAGTTCATCACCTGTAATACCAGCAGAAGTTGTGTTACCAGCACCAGTTGGGAAACTAGATACGATACCACCTTGTCCACCTGATAATGTAGTAGATGCTCTAGAAGCATTTGCTATCATCTTTGCTACGTTTTGATCGTAAGTACGAGCTAGAGCCTTACCAAGTTCATCAGCGTAAGTAGCTCTTACGTCATAATGATTCTTAAGTTCGTCTAAATTTGAGACAAAAGCTTGAGAAATTAGAAGATCATCTATGTTGATAATCTTTTCGTTTGCCTTGATTTGGTTAGCACCAACAAGAGGAGTTCCTACTGTATGGTATGCAGCAGTAGCAGTTCCTAATACTGGAAACTGTGCTGACTTACCACTTGTGATAGTACGAACTGAATGAAGTTGCTCGTTAAAAATGTTATTTCTGGCAAACGCAGTTAGAACTTCTCCTGAGAAGACCTTCAAAAAAAGTGCGTCAAACGCTGTACCAGTATTATTAACCAAACCAAGACGTGAGACTGTGGCGTTAGCCATAGAAAAACTCCTTGATTAATGTTTACAAATTTGAGTAACTAACTTCGTTTCAATCCTTTCTCTCAAGTGGTATCTGACGCATCAGGCACAAGGATATTTAGATTTCTACTCTGTTAAGTTTTTACAGACCCACAATTCCATTTGCGTAATGCAAGAGCTTTGCGAGTTAGCTTGCCATCTTTTTTTAATGGTCCTTTTACCTTTGACATTCTTGCACAAAAAGATTTTCTTCTTGCTTTCTGTCTAGGAGAAAGACCTGTCTTTTTAGTAACAGGAGCTTGCAAGTTTCCACCTGTTGCTCGGTTGTATTTTCTACGACCAGAAGCAGTAAGACCACCTGTGGGGTCTTTGTCCTTCTTGGTCATTGATACACCCTTAGACATAAAAAATGTAAGCTACTTAAAATATAACACCTTTACGCAATCTTTAAACTATTTCTTTTTTTTCTTCTGTGTTGGTAACTAATCTTTTTAGAACCTGTCTTTTCTCTTTTAAATCTAGTTTTTTCTTCTGTTGTCATTTCTTTTGTAGTCTTTGGTGTCTCACTACTAACTCTTTTTGATGGTCTGCAAGCAGGGTAGGGTCTGCCTTTCTCATTCTTACCTCGGCCACATTTCTTGCCTGTTTTGACATCAACCCACTTTTCTTTAAACCATCTATCAAGACTCATTTGCCTACTTGTTTCTGTGCTTTGCTATGTGCAGCTTTGAATGAAGAACCTTCACGCATAAGCTTCTTCATCATATCCATGTGTTTTTTAGAATGATGCTCTGAATGTTTTTTCAGAGTTCTCATCTGACTAAGAGTTAGCTTTGCCATTTTTCTTTTTGTTTTTTAGTCTGCGAACTAATAAGAAATCTTCTTTAGTGAGTTTACCATCACCAGTTTTATCAAGATTCTTTTTTTGTTTGTCTGTTAGTTTTTTCATTTTAAGAATAACCTCCACCTGCTGCTTTGTATTGCCTTACAAGCTGTCCGCTTGCATAAGCACTAGGCCATTTTTTGACCTTTGCTTTTACTTTAGCTTTAATTCTTGCATAAAGCTTTGGGTTTGTAGGTGTAGCCATTAGCCAAATACGTCACTTTTTTCTAGACGAGAATATACACTCTCTGTATATGTAACGTCTTTACCATAGCGAGGATCAGACATAGCAGCTTTTACTTCTGCTGTAGATCTATATGGTGTAGGTCCACTAGCAGCAGCACGACCTGAGTAAAGATTTGGTTCAACTCCCATAGCATTGTTGTATTGTGAATAGATACCTTGAACAGCCAACTTAATAGCAGGTCCATCTCCTGTATCAGTGAGCTTGTTAAAGGCTTGGACTTCTTCAGCAGGTAGATTTTCTATAGCCCAAGAAACCATTTGACCATAGCTTTCATCTCCACCAACTGAGTCTTTGATACCTTGTGCATCTACTTCACCTGCTAAACCAGCATTGCGTAGACCATCTAAATAAGTATCAACAATTTGTCTTGAAAAACCAGCATCACTAAGCTTGCTGTAATCATCTTCAGAAATTTCATCATTCTCTGCAAAACGATTTGATATATCTTGTGGGTCAATACCAACTTCTTCTAATACCGAAGCAAGGCCATCTCCATAATATTCTTCAGCATCAAATTCAGAATCATTAGTTTCTGTTTCTTGCTCTTCTGTTTCTTCTGCATTACCTTCTGGTTCTTCTCTGGTTTGATCTATAGCACCAAGCTTACCTTCTAATTCTTTGTAGCTTCCAACCAAATCTTCTACAGATTTAAACTTGCCAGCATATAAACCATTTTCATCTTTTAAACTTTCCAAGTCATTAGCAGACATTGGTGGTGTTTCTGAAATGTTTACTTGTGATGATGTCATAATTTTTTAGGTTAGTTATAAGTTATTGTACGACCATTTTTAGTTTCGACCACTTTTGGTTCGTTTGGCTCTGGTGTATCGTTTACACCTAGTTCGCTAACGATAGCTTTTTCAGAGACAAACTTTCCGTCTTCATCTCTTTTTCTAGACTTGTTGTTAGGCATCTTGAGGTTCCTCCGTTGGTAGTTGTTGTGAAGCATCAGCTAATTTTTTAGGATCAACTAATGGTGAGCCTAAAGCAGCAGGCCCAAGACTTTGAATAAGCTGCTGTTGTTGTGCAGCTTCTTGTTCTGCTTGGATCTGATCTTGTGTTTTTACTAGGTTAGCAGTATCTATACCAATACTGGTAGCAAGACGTTTGACCGCTTCATCTACATTCACGTACTGTCTCATTACATCTGGTCCTAATGCTTGAGCTACAGTTCCTATAAACTCTATTAGTTTGTTTCTATCATTACCCCTACCAAGTCCTTGAAGTCCTGTCACTATCTTTGGTTTGACCAGTTCATCAGGTAGCTTGGGAACTTTACCCTGTCTTACCAGTAAGTGCATACGTCTTCTGAGATATGGTAATTGAAACTCTTGAGTCAAGATACTATAGATACCGCCTAAACTATTCTCTAGTTCTTGTGCCATAAGATTTATCTCTGCTGCTGTTACTCTTTCTGCATCACGCTGTACTGATCTTGCCATCAAAAAAGCAAACTCAAGTCTTGCTTCTATTCTTTGTATTGCACTAAAAGCAACAGAGAAGTCTGCACTTTTGCCAACTTGCATGACAGAAATATCTGCTGCTGTACCTTCTCTTACTGCTCCATTCGGTGCTTTGCTTATGGTGGCTGCCCTTGTGACACCATTCGGATTGACTAGAAAAAGCGTTTTTGCACTAGCAGCAGCACCTTCGATTATTGCTTGCATCAAAGACTCAAGACTAATCAAGTCTCCTCTATATTCTTCTACATATCCTCTGCCATAATCTTCGCCATCAACTCTAATAAATCTAAGAGGTATAAACGGAGTGACATCTATCTTTGATCTGCCATCTGTGCCTGGTATCTTTTCTCCTTTACATTCTTGAAACCAAAAGAAATCATCATTAACTCTTTGTATATGTGTATATATATCAAGATCATCTGTCATTGTTTTAGCATCATAGTTTTCTTTCTTTTTGATTTGTTCTAAAAAAGCAGCAGGTAAAGCTTGTGGGTGTATTGTTTCTTTAATTAAAATTTCTAATACATTACCTACTTCATCACGCTTACAAACAAATTTAGATAGTGGATATACTTTAAGACCTGCATCAGTTAGATATAGCAAAACATTACCTGATACGACTAGATGTTTGATAGCTTCAAACATGGCAACCCTATCATTAGATATTTCTATCTGATTCATCAAAGCATTTTCTATTGTTCGTAGTCCTTTATCTATCTCACTCTTCATTTGTTCTTGCCCTTGTTTTCTTATTTCAAGGTTGTCTATTTCTAATTTAAAAAATGCTGTGCTTGGTGGCAGCAAAGTCATTAATAATTTATTTGACAAACTGTTAACACCACGACTACCAGTAGCTTGGAAAGGTGTTTTTATTCTTGCTCTTGTACCAGTTGTTTGTTCTGGTATCAAGCTAGGTATTGTTAGCTTTGAAGATTCTTTTGCTTCTCTATCGTAGACAGACCTACTACCAACAAGTGCTTCATACCTACCTGCTGCGGTTGTGCCTTGTGCCGAGTATTCCATATTAGGTTGGGTAATTTAAGTTTCCACCTTTTTGGTTTTCAAGTAATGGTATTTGTAAAGATTTAGTTCCCATTTTCTTACCCATAGCAATTTGCGTATCAGCTTGTTTCTTTTTCTTTTGCTTACCAACAACTACTGCATCAGCAGTATCTTCTATAGCAGAATCAACTGGTTCGGGTGCAGGTGCAGGTGGGGGTGATGGTCGTGATCCAAAACACATGGCAGGTGTATATTATTTTTTCCTTATACTAGCATGAACTAAATTAAAGTCTTCTTTTTGGTTTGCGTTAGCTTTTGTGCTGTAGCAATAGTTGGGTTAGAAAAATTCTTAGTCTCTTTTTGTTTAGCAATCTTTAATGAGTCTGCTGTCTCAGTCTTTTTCTTTTTCTTTTCTAGACCTTCTTGCTCACCTGTAATTACAACAGGGTCATTCTTGCTTTCATATTTCGCAACTTTAGGTTGAGGACTACCACCACCAAAACACATAGCTAGTTCTCCAAGACTCTGTTAGTTAACATAGTTTCTTTTTGTCTTAGTTGCTGTTCAATAAGATAGTCAACAACAGACCTCTGCCCTGCACGATACCATACTTCTCGATCTGATAGCGATAGGTCTGGGCATCTGTTAGGAAACACAGCATCTAAAGCTTGTATAAGTTCGTCAGTAATTACTGGTAAAGACACAAAAATTTAAGAGCTATCTCTATATTATATGTTAATGTGTAGATAACAAGGGAGTGGTTATCCTTGTTGCAACGCTAAGAAAACCTCAAGGGTGTGGTTCCTCTTGGGGTTTTCTTTATGGGTTCCAAAGTTTTACTTCACCTGTATTGTAATCATAATCTCCTTCTCGCAGTATCCTTGTTAGTCTTGCGTTCAAGATAGCATCAGCAATCGTATAACCTTTCTTTGTATATGTCTCTTGTACCTTAGACCATAGTGCTTCTTTGGTATCAGGTGTATTGGCTAGAGTCTTTGAAGCAGTAACCATACCCATACCTTTGATACCTAGTATCCCATCACCAGCATCACCAGCTAACGACATCTCAAACCAATGTCTAGTTGCTTTCTTATTAGTGATATGTTCTATCGAATCATCAGCTATAAGTTTGCATGGTAGTGTTCTCATATCTTTATCAACTGAAACTATTATTGGGTCTTTGTATCTGCCATTGGTAGCAAGCAAACCAAGTACGTCATCTCCTTCTAAGTTTTCATAAGCAACAGTTTCATATCTTTCTTTTACTTCTTTGATAACACTCTTGAGTGCAAGTGGCTTACGTTTACCTATCCTGTTGATCTTGTACTCAGGAAATATCTCATGTCTAAATGTAGGGTAAGAAGTAAAGCACATAACTATGTCATGCTTGCTGTCAGCAATAGTTCTATATACATCTAATCTGTTCTCTAATAGATTAAGTATGTCTCTTTCATCAGAGTGAAGAGTATGCTCCCAATCATTCCATCTTGTGTCTTGTTCACAGGCACAGCAAGAATTGTAAATCAACCAATCAGCATCAATAAGTAAAGTCATAATTAAATAAAGTCCTCATATACAACAAGCCGACCTGTCTTTTGGTCGTACAATAATTTATCTACTTCTCCTGTCATGCCAGTATGTCTAGACTTTAGTACCTTTAACTGTAATCGCTGTCTCTCACTAGCATCTCCTGTCTGGTTTCTGGAAGCAGATAACACGACATCAGATAACTGAAGAAGGCTATGCGATCCTCTCAAATCAGAGGTATCAACCTCTCTGCCCGACTCATGTGATTGTCCTTGTGGTCTGCGTAAATGGCTGACCAATACAATAGCTATACCAGTTGCTTCACTCAAACTTCTAAGCTTAGTCATTATTATATCTATTGCTTTGCGTTCATTATCTAGTTCAAGACCAGACAAGACTATGCTTATGTGATCTAGTATGACTACCTTTACTCCATCAACAGTAGCTAAGTATCTTATCTGTTCAAGCAATACATCAGGCTCAAGACTACCAAAGTGGTTGTATAAAAAAAGATTGCGTGTTGATGTGAGGTTATCAAACGCAATCCGCAGATCATCTTTTGTTATGCCATCTTCATTTAAGTGCAAAGGAATGTTCAAGTCAATACCTACTAAACCTTGAAGAGTTCTTTGTACTGATTCTTCTAACCCAATGTATCCAACCTTGAGGTTTCTTTTTAGAAAGTGGTGGCATAGTTCTCTGCATATCGTTGACTTACCAGCACCACTAGCACTAGCTACTGTGAATATCTGACTAGGAAACAAACCTCTTGTGTATTCGTTTAGCTTTGGAAATGGAAAGTCTGATACAGGCTTACTTGTTTCTTTGGTAAACAAATCCCAAGCGTCTGCTGCATTGATAAGAGAGTCAGGTCTTACTGGTCTAGCTTTCCATAGTCTGTCTTTGACTAGCTCACCTTCTCCTAATACAAGATGATCGTTTATATCATTACGATCTAGTCTTGCTATAGCTGCCTTACCTCTTGGTAATACCTCCATACATTTTTCTGCTGCTTTGTTACCAGCTTCATCATTGTCAAAGCAGATAACGATACGACAAAAACTATCCAGCCATTTGTAGTTTGCTGCCAAATACTTAGATGCTGACTGTACTCCTGATGGTATAGATACACAGGGAAACTTGTTACCTTGTATCTGACTAGCACTCATGCAATCTATCTCTCCTTCGCAGACAGTAATAAAGACAGAACCATTACCTCCATGCTGTCTCCATAAATGCTGACCCCATAGCTGTACCTTTGACATATCTCCTATCCATATAAACTTCTTGTCCTGGAATCTTATATGCTGTGCAACATCATTACCTTTCTGATCTTTATATGTAGCTACCTGTACTGGTTGTCTTCTGTACTCTGACATACCATAACCAAATAGTTCTGAAGTCTCCTTAGTGATTCCACGTTTAGGTAAAGCAATCGGTGTTACCTTTAATAACTGTGGGTTTGGTTTGTAAATAGGAATGATCTTACTGGTCACTTGCTTTTCTTTTTTGTTTGGGTAGTAGGTGTAGCCACAGTCCATAGTGAAACAATGGTGGTGTCCATCATCAAAGACTGCACAGTTTTTTTTACCGCACTCAGGGCAAACTATTTTGTTTTTGTATTGGCTTTTCATACCAATCATCAGGAATAAATTTGTCGCAGTATTGAAACCCATGTCTCTCACACCACTTGGCGTAAGAGATAGAGTTCTTGGCTTTGGATAGTTTGGTTCTGCTATTTTGAAAACAGAACCTTATATCTAGGTCGGGTCGTTTCTCCTTAATCGCAAGATGTTTGCGTCTATCTTCTTTCGAGAAGTAGCCCTTCGTTTCAACAATAAAATTGTTGAGGATAAAGTCAGGGCGATAGGTGCAAGTGATTTCATAGTCAATGCTGAGAGTTTCATAGGTAAAGATAATTTTCTTTTTGGTTAATTTGTCAGCAAATTGACTTTCAAATTTACTCTTGTATTTAGAAGTCGGCTGCTGTTGACGCAGTACTTTTTTCTTCATAACTACTCGGTGGTGCTGCTTCAAAGTCTGGGCTGCCTGTCCATTCAACGTGCTTTCTTACAATGACTTGTAAAGGCTGGCATCTGATACCGACACCATTAGCACCTGCGTCATAGCCACTACACTTCATAGACATCTGCCCTTCTGTCATAGGACTAATCTTTTCATACTCTTTCTTTTCTTCGTCTGTCATTAGACGTAGTGGGTCTTCGTTAGCCCAAAAAGTAACAGGTGGATTAGTCCATACATCACCATTTTGTTTTACTCCACCAGCCTTCTTACTTGTCCTGATTACAAGGTAATCATCTTCAAGAAAGTAAGGTAATGATGGTTCGCCATGCTTGTTTTTTGTAAGACTAAACTTTCTATCTGGATAGTGTTCTTTCAAAGCAACTTTCCATCTTTCAAGTAACCCTTCTAGTTGTTCAAAGATATGCTCTACTGCATCAACTTCTCTACCCATTTCATCTTTCATCATTATGCCTTTCTTGATAAGACATTCTGCTTTATATTTCTTGACACCCTTGTACTCGTCAGGGGTTACAAGATATGAATACCTAAAGTTTGTAGGATTGGGTGTGACTATCTTAATAGTCTCTGGCTTGAGTTCTTCCATGTTTGTTCTCTTGGTTTGGTTTCCTTTTTATTGCGTCTATAAAAGACGTTCCCTAACTATACCTTGATCTCTTGCTATGTAAATATATATGGTGCTGTCAACACATCTTCAATATCAAAGTCTCCCATATCTAGTGCTGTTGGTAGCTTGCTGATATCACTAAGTTGTTTGGTTGTTTGGTGGTATAAGTTGTCTAAATTATTGTCACTATAAATTTTAAAGAAACTTTGCTTTACACATTCAATAAACCTTTGAAGCTCACTTGCAGGGCTGCCATAGCAATCATGTATGACACAAAAGTTTTTTAAGTCATGTTTGCTTGCTTCAACCAAACTCATGTGACAATGTGCAGCATCAAGACTATGTATATAATTACTAGGAAAACCCTGTGCTTGTCTACGTTTGTCCACCTTAGTAGTATCAGGTTCAGCTAGACTAAGCCTAACACTTGAGTTACTTAATTTAGTCTTTACTCTTTTAACATCATTCTTGTAGTAGTTCTGTTGTACAAGAAACCCTGATGGTGTATGCCAAGAGATAGGTTTGTTTTCTTTATTGAAACATAACGCTGTAGTCTGCAAGTACTTCAATACTTCATAGCTTTCTGGTGTTACATACTTTACTGCCTGTTCAATCATGCTTGCTAAATAAAAATTATTCTTAAAATTTTTTGCTATAAAAACATTTTCATTTACAAAATACTTTTCTATGTAATGAGCTATGCCAAATGTTGTTGAGTTATATGGAATCATAAGCACAGGTTTCTTTATAAACTTTCTTGTCAACTTATCTTTCTGTGCATACCAAACTTCAGCCTGGTCAGACTTGTCATACTTCAATAGCATCAAGAGAACATCAAGGATTTGTTTATATAAATCCTGTGGTTGTTTTACATTTTGTAGGTTAACTTTGTTAGCTAGATGTTGATTAGATATAAGACCTGCTATGTGTTGATAGCCATTATTTGTACCATCAAGGCAGCAGACATGATGTGATACATAACCATACCCTTCGCATTGAAACTCACACCACTCTTTACACCAAGCAAGAAATTGAAATGGCTCTTTTGCTTTACCCCATATACCAACATTACCTATCGGGTCTTTAAATACTTCTTCTGCTAGGTCAGTTCCTTCTATGTAAGCCCACTCCAATCTTTCTTCGTATGTATGTTTGTTCATACCCCAATGGTTTGCACCTGCTATGGCTAACCAGTTCAAGTCTTGCTTAGTCTTTATCTCTGCACCTTCATAAAATCTATGCAGCCCTCTTGCTATGTCATTGCCTTGTGGGTGGAAGTGTGCAGTTAATGGGTACATACGACCAGTAAAATCAAATTGATAAACGTGATAAAATTTTTCGCCACAATATTTTTTTGCTGTATCAATCATTGATAGTATCTGATAACGCTTGACCATATTCTGTGCGTTCATATCATGGATTAAAGAAGCCATGTACCGCCACTCTTTTCTTGCTTCCTTATTGGTATCTATATCGAGTGGTTTTGTTGGCAGTTCTGCAAGCTCCCTATCTATCAATGAACCAACCTCTATTCGTTCCTCCCAACAGTATTCAAGAGTTTCTAATACAAACTGATTTACACCCCAAGCTGTCTGACTCGCCAGAGTTAACGCTTTCAGACTTGTTGTTAAGTCTTCTCCTCGTAGTGTGTTTAGGTAATCTTGATTAGAACTCTTGATTGCTTTTGTTTTTAGTCTGTCTGTAAAGTAACCACCGCTATCTATTGAAGTCCACTCTCTTGGTACATCAAGACAAGGTAGGTAGATAGGAAAGGCAGCAATCCTATTCGATCTACCTTGTCTTATATATTTCATAAACCTATCAGTAAAGACAACATAACTTGTAGTTGCTTTGCCTACCTTTTTGTTTACTAGGTTAACCATATTAATTTTTATCATTATCAACTCGATCAGTTTCAGCCCAACCTTAAGTTTATTGCCCCTTGTCCAAGTCTGAAACTCATGCCCTTCCTTGTTCATGTGATAGACCATAAGGTTTCTTTTGTAGCCTTCATTCCTGGTGTCTTTGGTATGTTTCTTTATGTTCTTAAAATGTTTCGGGTCTAACTCTTCAAACTTAGTAAACCTAAGTTCGTCTTCTAACATCTGCCCTATCTTGAGTGCAGTAGATACAGTTGTCTTTAACTGCGAAGCATTATCCAGTAATACTTTGAAAGCAATAAAGGCAACTACATCTACGTCTGGGAACTGAGAAAGAAACAAAGCAGAGACAGCTTTGACTCCTACCTTACCGCTAAGACTGTCATCTATATGATCTTGTATTGCTTTGCTTAACTTCTGTAGTCCTGACTCTATGATGTTGCGAGCATAATAGTTCTCGGACTCTCTGCCCTTCTCTATGTTTTTGTTTTGTTTACTGATCTTGTTATAGGCTGAGATGCTAGAGATACTTTGTTCTAGCTCTAGTTGTTTCTTGCTAGGCTCAATCATAGATAGAAACGCATTGGTTCTGGTGTTATTGATTTAAATAATTTCTTTTGTTCTTCTATGTATTTTTGTAATCGTTTTTTTGTAGTATTAGTATTTTCTAAATAATATAATTGTTCTTCACTTGCTGGTTCCCAATAAATGGCTGTGCCTTTTTTATAATATTCTCTCCACATACCCCACTCTCCTTTGTCATTTTTGTGTAGTAAGTACAGATCAGATTCTTCAATCATTCAACACCTCCACTACAGAGTGCAAAGCCTTTGGTGCTAAGTGTGCATAGATCATGGTGTTCTCTATGTCCTCATGCCCTAGCCAATCCTTAACTAACAGTATCGGTACTCCTCTTTGTACCAATCTGCTGGCGGTGGTGTGTCTGCATAAGTGCAAGGTATAAAACTTCTTGTCGGCATAGCCTAAGTCTTTCCTAGCCTTCTGCCATATAGCATTTAGTTCAGAGTAGTTAAGACTAAATAATTTATCAAAGTCTTTTGTTTGTTTGTAATACCTTTCTATCTTTGCTTGCACTCTATTGGTCATGGGTACAGCTACAGCCTGATCGTTCTTTCTTTCAATAAAATTAATTTGATTATTGTCAAAGTCAACAAATCTTTTTTCTAATCCTAATAACTCATTGACTCTGCAACCAAGATCAATCAAGCAACATACAATATCGTAAGCTTCTCTGTATTCATTGATAAGTAAATAATCAAGTAGTTCATCTTCCATATCTTGAGTTAGATAATGAACCTTACTGTTCTTTGTTGGTCTAGGTTTTGGGAACTTAATCATCTCAATGAATCCGTCTTCCTCCATTTCCTGAAGTACTACTCTCAAGTAGCCCATCTTCTGATTGATTACTGCATTACTATTTTTGTGTTCTTGTTTTAAGGTATCCATCATCTTGTTGACCATAGGTCTAGTAATTTTATTTACTGGTAAGTCTCCAAGTGCTTTGATGTTATGCTTCATTCCTATCAAGAAATTAGTAGCAGATTTAGTTCCGTTCTTTCTTCTTTTATATACAACCCTAGTTGCTTCAGAAAGTGTTGGCATTTTAGTTTTCATGGTGGTTCGTTAAAGGTTTTTTTCCAGGTCATCTATCATTTCAAGATAGCCCTGCTTACCAAAGGCGATAAGATCAGGGATTGTATATTCTCTTGTGGTAAATCTATGACCACAAGAAAGGCACACCCTACGTCTATAGACATAAGGTGTGCTGCTTTTGTTTCGGAAGCCTTTAGTTTGTTCAGCTTTTCTATAAATAGTTTCACGAACTTTAACGTCTAGGCTTTCGCATTTAGTACACTTCAATTAATATCCTCCTCTGTCATCTCTAAAGCTAACCTCCAACCTATAGTATTTTCTTCTGGAAAATCTAAAAGTTCGAGATTAAATTTAAATCTTTCTTCAAACAAAATTTGTTTGTTGTTCATAGGTCTTGCTCCCAGAATTTAATAAGTTTTTTTAGTTCAGCTATACGCTTCTTTGCGTTTGCTTTCTTCTCAGCTTTTCTAATGCTGATTTGTTTCAGCATGGCTTGAGTTTCTTTGTTGATCTCTTCCATAAAATTCATACCTCCTCCGTTTTGATTTGGTTAATAATTTTAATGATTTCTTTTTTGTAACACTCAATAGTTTGATCTACTGAGAGATTGCCCTCTTCATCAGAGGGCGGATAAATAGTAAAGCTACTATCGGTAAGCTTTGCAGCCCTATGCAGTATGCAATCAAGCTCCCAAAGTGTTGCGGTTTTTGATCTAGTCATCAGCATCTACCTTATAAAAGGTGTAAGTGCTTTGATCTTTTCCTAGATCGTTAGCGTACCACTCATAACCTTTAGGGATTGTATTTAACCAATCGGAAAACTCTTTTGGTAATTGTTCTCCTGAGTAATAAGGGATTGAAAGATTAGGCATGGTTCTTAAAATTTTTAATAAAGATATACAAGAGAGTCGTAAGGCATAGCCAAACAATTAAGGTAGTCATTCTTCATCTTCTCCTGACTCAATATCAGCTAGTGAAGAATCTTGTATCAATGCAAGTGTGTCATTAATTGCATCTTCAAATTCTTCTGAGTGGCCTATGTCTAAACCTATGTTGGTTAAGGCATCAAAGTATTCGTAAATAGTCAAGGCTTGTGGCTCCTGGAGTTTGGTTTATGGTATTTGAAATACCTATATGTAAGTATGCCTAAGTATATATAAAAAGTCAACCTAATTATTCCAGGACTTACA
>Ga0207993_1000088_pt1 | contig 36695 bp, 50 predicted proteins | sample ETN01SmetaG_2_FD_185791 | JGI IMG/M metagenome (GOLD analysis project Ga0207993, IMG submission 185791) | Marine microbial and viral communities from oxygen minimum zone, Eastern Pacific Ocean - ETNP2014F12-01SV265 (SPAdes) (version 2) | ecosystem: Environmental > Aquatic > Marine > Oceanic ...
AAAAACAGGAACAAAAAAGAAGATATTTGCAAGGCTTTGGATAAAATAGAAAAGGGTAACTCTAATTATAAAATAAACGATAAATTGTGTAAAGATATGAAAAAGGATCAGTTAATTACGCTTGCAATTTCTAGGGGTATATCAGTAAACGATAAAGATACCGTTAAAATTTTATGCCAAAAGCTTAAAAATAGACCAAACACACCGAATTCTCCCAATGCACTCGCTAATGAAATCGAAAAGGAAATGTTAAATAAAATGAAGAAAAATAAAAGAGCGCCCACAAATTTAAAACGAAAACTTAACAAAGCGGGTATTAAAAATGATTTAATTAAACTTTATGGTAAAGCTTGGATGAAAAAGTATGGTAGCGTCATGAATATTAATGAAAATACCAATAACGTGAAAAAAGAATTGGAACGTATGGAAATAAAAAAGAATTTAGTCACCAAAAACGGTGTTTTGAAAAAAGGAGAAGCTGATAAAATAAAGAAAGATATGGTATACCGATTTAAAATTGATAAAAAACAGTATCTTAAGAAATTATTATTACAAAAAGAAGCTAATAAAATATACGGTAAATTTGGTAAAAACGTCGTAAATAAAGTTGTTAATTATGCAATGTCGTTACCAAAAACACCTTTGTTAAACAGTAGTAGAGTCGTTAATTATGTTAAGTTACGTAGAGAACTAAACGGTGCTCCACCTCTCCCGTTAAACAAGAAAAGACCATCTCCACCTAGACCAAAACCTAGACCAAAACCTAAACCAAAAACAAAAAAACCTGTTATTAAAAGAGCGCCGGTAAAGAAAAGAACAATGCCTCCAAAAAAGAATGCAGTTGTTCGGCGTTTGAACTTCACTTCTAACTCAAACTCAAACTCAAACTCAAACTCAAACTCAAACTCCAAATCTAAAAGTAAAACAAACCAACAAAAATTAAACAACTTATACAACAATTTTAATAAATTCACTTTAAAGAATAAAAACAAAAAGTAATTAGTATAATGGAAAATCCAAGAAACTTTTTACTTTATAAACTTAATTCTAATAAGAATAATAACGTGATAGATGATATGGAAAAAACCGATAAACGTATAATATCAAACATTATCGATACTATCTATTACACTATATGCGATTACATAAAAAAGACGCGAAGAGAAAATAATAGACTTATGGGACGTTTAGAAATAAATTATAACTACACGGATGAATTTCACGATTCTGTAGATCCGTATATATATTTGGAAGAAAATCGGGAAATTGATGATACGGGATTAATTATGTATATTTATGACAACTTCCAAAGAATGGAATCTACTAAACATAGACGCATTATGTTTTATATGATGAACATTTTATATTTCGATTTATAACTTTATCCGGTTCCGATATTTGTTTAAGATGTTTTGCATGGTAAGAAAAATCATACCCCTTAAATTTATTTTTGATTTCATCTGAAAGTGCAAAAGCCTGTACTTTCTGAGAAATACCCGAACAAACTGATATTCTTTCTAAATTTAAAAATTCGTCTTCCATCGTTACGAAACTTTTTAACGATTCGTGTGCTATATTATCATTTTCCATTTTTTCAAACATTTTTTTAGATTCACCGTGACTCATGTAAAAATATTTAGATGTATAACCTAGAATATTAACATAATCTCGAGATGTTATATCTTGATTATCGTAGTATATGAATAAAACTAAACATAAAATTAATACCCAGATTAACATATATAATTACTCATATTAAAAAAATCCTTAATTTTATGAATAATTTTAAATAATGTATCTATATCATCAACCTTATTTGGTTCGATTATTTCAAACTCGACCTGATACGTATGAGAATCTTCGGCATCCATGTCTTGAACCATACCGGAACATATAGTCATGTCAATAGACAAATTCTTTCTAATATAAGAGAAACGCTCTTTAATTTTATTTCTATCCCATTGATTATCACCTGTATCTTCTATAGGTATTTCATGGGATACATTAAATCTTATATCATAAGGTGATTTATTCAAATGTTTAAAATCTTGTGTAAGGATTTTTTCTTTGCAAATAAGTGTATCTTCCTCTGTATTTTGATCTATAGATAATCTATTATTGTGGTTATTACGATAGTAAACTTCACACGATGAATGAACAATTTTTTCCCAACCAGTATATATCTCTAAACCTTCCTTGAATTTGTAGAAGGCATCTTTACCAACGTTCGTATCAAAAAATGTACCGTTGAATTTACCTAATCTGAATTCCATTTCAACGTATTTATCATTTTTGTACTTATCAAGAATTGGTTTAATCTCGTCACAAAGTTTATGAACGTCCATTTTATTTATTACATTTTATAAAACGCGTCTTCTTCTTAAGCCTTTTTTATCACCTTTTTTTATATGCATGGTTTTATAAATTTGGGAAATACGTGTTATTTTAATTCAGCTATTCAATTATTATTGCACGTACATGAAATATCAGCGCATATAATAGATAACAAATATACGGGTGAATGTAAATTTACAAAAGAATACGAAAAACTTATTCACATTTATTTCAAAACACATGATGTTAAAGTTTTTACTATTGGTCCAATTTTAAATGAGTTTGTTAAAGTATTTCCACGATTTAAAATAGGAGAACCACATGATGCACAGGACGCAGTTTTTTGTATAATAGATATACTCGAAAAAAGTTACCCTTTTATAAAAGAATTAATATATGGTAAAACTAAACAAGTAACTATATCACCTGTAAGCAAAAATACATACGAAAGTCCATTTTGTATTCATATACTAAATGTAGAAAGAAATATTAAGTGTTTGAAAAAAATGATAGAAAAAAGTTACAAATGGAATACACTTGAAGATTATGTCGATAACAATGGTAAAAAACACCACGTTGCAACTACTAGGACTACGTTTTTAAAATATCCAAAAATACTATTCATTTCTTTTGATAAAAAAAGTTATGTCGAAATCGAAGAACAACTAATATTAGATGATAATGTATACAATTTAAGATCCAGTATAATTCATAAAGGTATTCAATACGGTGGTCATTACATGTCTATTATAAAACGTGGCGACGATTGGTTAATACAAGATGACGATAATTTAGGTAAATTAAACAATTTTCCTAAAGAAGATAATCACTTCGTCCTGGTCTACAATCTAAAAACTCCTTCATCTGAATATCCTCTTTAATATTCACAAGGGTTCGATAAAATGTCCTTCTACTATTTGGAAATGTTTTGTCAGTCCTTCTCTTTATTGGTTTCCACCAAAAAGGTCCCTTTTCCCATGTAACATACATACATTCAACAATATCATTTTCTTTTAACCATTTATATTCTGACATGCGGTCAATAGGTATAGATGACTCAAATATATGCTTGCCCCTATCTTGTATATATAATCTCCATACATACGTACCAGGTACACACCCAGGTGTTTCCGCAGTTGGACCCTTTTTAACAAGAAAATCGATAGTATTTTTATTTCTCGGTTTCCATTTAAACATGGTTTCGTGAGTTCCTATTCGAATACTTTCATTTATAGGTGTAAAAATAAGACCATCCATCTCCTGTTTTACAGTTGGAAGATACTTATCCATAAATTCATTAAATTCATCATGTAAATGAAACTTCTTTACTTTTAATGTAATTGCATCTGTTGGTAAAATAAGTGCCTTTTTACACGTGTTTTCGCAATACTCCAAACGTTCCAAAAAATTCTTATTTCCCACCACTTCACCGCATGTCATTAAACAATCATAAATCATAAACATGTTATCGTATAATTCACCTTCAAATATTGTACCCTTATATACAGAGAGTCTAAAATTTAATTGAACCGTAAACATTTCTAAAGCACGATTTATAAAAGCACATATTCTCTTATTTCCATATTGAAATATTAACATCATATATCTTACACCGTCCGTTTTCTCACAAACAACGTAATCATTTTTTGATAAAGTATCAAAATGTTTTCTTTCTATAGATATTGGTTGACATCCCGGAAATATACCTTTACCTAAAGTACCCCACGATTCTTCCATGAATCGAATCGCATATTTGTAAAGATGATCTTCCTTCTTTACAAAAATACGTACCATTTGTTTTATATTTTAATTATATTCTTTAATTACTTTTAACACCGTACGCGTTTAAAATGTTACTTATACATTCATGATTATATGTCATGACTAACTTAGCTTTTGTATACGCATGAATTTTGACACCTGACTCCTTAAATTTAGAAAACATGGTTTCTAATTTAGGGTATATTTTAAAATTAGATGATTTTTTATCTTTTATGTGCTTAATTACATTTTTAGTTAACATAAGCCACGATTTTGCACTTGTTGTACTCACTACATAAATACCATCGGAAATTTTTTTATTACGGTCAACCACTGTATCAAACGATAATCCTAATTGTTCGACCGGTTCTTTAGATTTATTCTTTACTTTATTTTTAAACATGTTCCAATCTATACCCTCTTTAACACCTGGTAGAACTAAACAGCCAATACCATCATGATTTTGGAAAAGTATTTTTAATGATTCGTCATCTACATGAATACCATAATCAACAAAAAACAATCTTTCGTGTGTTTTCATGTACCTATGAATTATTTCGGATTTTTCAAAAGGATCATCGTTAACAAAAACAACTTCATTTTCAACACCTCCTCTTTGTAAACAAAATAAATTAAATCTAAGAATAGTGTGTAAAGTTTTTACGTGACATGATTTATTACGAGTAACTATTATAGAAGCAAATTTCATTTTATGTATTAAAAACGCTAAGCCTTAAGCCTTTCTTCTAAACATCCAGAAAATGGTAAATTACCAATGTGACCTAAACTTGTATGGACATCTGCGTAAATTTTACCCCCAATTTGTTGCCACCTTCTGCAAAATGCATAATCCTCCGAAAGATATCTTTTAGTGTCTGGATCTATCATGCAATCAAACACGGCACAATAATCATCAAAGTCTCGATTTTGGTGATCATTTTTACAATTTAAATCTGTATAATGTTCGTGCATTTTTTCAAAAGCTTCTCTTTTTATAACCATAAAACCAGTTGGTCCATCTAGAACTTCAACAAATCCATTCTCAACATTCCTTTGTGTAGCTCCTACATTTGCAACTAGACACGAAGAAAGCATCGCCATATCTCTAGTATCTCCATTTTCAACAGCGTGTTTTGCTTGATCCCACATAACGACCTTTTTAGGGTACAAAGATACGGAAATCTCGTGATTAGAACGAACTAGACGCACTATCGATTTTGGATCAAAATCTATATCGGCATCAATAAATATAAAATGTGAAGCATCTGATTTCTGCATAAATCTACCTACCGCTACATTTCTAGCACGGTGAACTAAACTTTCATTTTCTGTTGTATCTAAAACCATTTGAATACCTTCTCGTATAAATTCAAGTTGGAGTTTTACTATACTTATCATGTATTTTTCTAAACAAACACCGCCATAACACGGTGTACTTATAAAAACTTTAGGTTTTTCTGACATTTATTATTAAACCGGTTTATCCTCTAAGTATTTTTTTATTATATTTTCTATTTTATTAATCGTAGGTATAGATACAACGCATTTTTCGTTAATTTCATTTTTATTTACACGGTGTTTCAATACCATATATATTATAACTGAAGCAACACTATTTGGCGTTTTACTCATAAGATCAGAACATGTCTCCAATCTAGAACACATGTTATTACATTTTAAACGTTCTTCTCTGGAAACATCAAATGAATTTAGTAACCTTTGCATAACATCATGGGGTAAAGTTGTGTACGTGTTAGTTGTTTTACCCAACATTACCTCCTTAAACATTTGTGATGTTCTACTTAAATCCTTTGGTTGTATTGAAAACATATCTGATATTTCTTTAGTGGTCCTAGGAATTTTTGACATTCTACACGCAAACAAAACACAATTTGCTTTTATACCAGTTCTAACAGCGCCACGTGTTAATTTCTTTTCATTAAATTTTTTATACATCATTTTTGCATCCTTAACAACAGTATCCGGTAATCTATAACACGCTTCATCTATATCCTTATATGCATGGAATAATGATCTATCTTTATGATTCATTGATTGATGAAAATTAATTTTTGCCATTCGTTTATTCGAATAACTCGAAGCTTTATTAGTTGTAATAATAGTACCTTTACCCCAATCCTGTGAAAAAAGTTCAGGGTTTACGTTAGGTGCACTACACCGCGAAGGATCATTAACCTTTCCATCTTCGGTAACACCGCTCGTCCATTCTGGTCGATCATCTATACACATATCATCAACTAATCCACAGTTAGGACACGTTGGTAAACCTTCTTTTGTAATTATTTTAACGTGATTGCAATCTATACATAAATTATTATCTACTGACTTTATCATTATTGGTTTTTTTAGTAATTGATCCACATCGGACCAAATAGCAGTCAGTTCTTCCATGTTATTGACGTATTTTATAAATTTTAATATTTATCACACGAAACTTAGGTGTTAAAAATTATTTTCATCTGCCTGAATCTTAGCAAATGTCTCTATATTATCTACCATTTGCTTATACCTTAAAGAACCAGGACTTCTTGGGTTCCATTCTTTCCACTCTTTATCGATTATATTATGATTAGATGGTGGTATAACAACACCGTCTATTTGATTATCTGGTACTATAAAATCATTCAAATCGCTACCATCGTCATCTGATTCATCTATTATATTACTATCTTCATCTGAATCTATTTCATCTATCATGGCATATAGATGGTCTTTTACGTTAAAAAAATAATCATCGCTTACAGTCTGATGGTGTTCTGATAAATTTATCTCCTGAACAAGTTCTTCATTTCTTTCGAGTTCATAAAGTCTAGCTCCTTTATATGTAAGGGATGTTTCAGAGTAATACGAAACAACCAAGTAGTCGTCGTGAACCTCTTTTACACTGGCATACATTTCATCTTCAATATCGTCCTCTAAGTTGACTAAAACTTTTATTAATTCACCAGGCTGAATTTCAGAAATTTTAATCATTCTTAAAGTTTTCACACAAAAATATTTATAAATATTAGCACACATGGGAGTAGAAATTTTATCAAAAGAAGGATGTCAATACTGTGATCTAACAGTTGATTTATGTAAAGAATACAAACTCGAAAACAAAAAAATCATAGTAGACAGGGATGAACTAAAAAGACGCTGTGGTGCGCAAGCGTCTGTATACCCACAAATTTTTATCAATGATGAACTTATTGGAACTTATTTTGACTTCCAAGACTATCTCGAAGAAGCAGAACCAATGTTATTACCAACACTGGACCGTTTTACCGTATTTCCTATAGAACATGAACATCTATGGGCTATGTATAAAAAGGCACAAATGTCAAATTGGACAGCTGAGGAAATTGATTTTTCCAAGGATATGGATGACTGGGTAAATTTAAGTGATAATGAAAAACATTTTATTAAATATATTCTTGCTTTTTTTGCAGGTTCCGATGGTATAGTATTTGAAAATTTAAACGATAATTTTGCAAGTGAAGTTCAATACACGGAGGCTAGATCATTTTACGCTTACCAAGAACACAATGAAATGGTTCACGGCGAAACATATAGTAAACTTATTGATAAATATATAAAAAGCTCTTCTGAGAAAAAACAGCTTTTTGAAGCTATACAAACTATACCGTGTATAGAAAACAAAGCTAAATGGGCAATGAAATGGTTTAATAAAGATAGATCTTTTGCCGAACGATTGTTTGCATTTGCGTGTGTGGAAGGTATATTTTTTTCAGGTAGCTTTTGTGCTATTTTTTGGTTAAAAAAACGGGGTTTGTTACCCGGACTTTGTTTTAGTAACGAACTTATAAGCAGGGATGAAGGTTTACATTTAGAATTCGCAATTGAATTATTCAAAATGTTAAAACATAAACCTAATAAATCAGTAATTGAAGAAATTGTTAAAGATGCAGTTTCTATCGAAAAGAACTTTATAATAGATGCATTACCATGTAGTCTTATTGGTATGAATTCTGAAAAAATGTCGGAATATATCGAATATGTTGCCGATAGATTATTAAAACAAAGTGGTCACGATAAAATCTGGGGAACTAAAAATCCATTCGATTTTATGGAGAATATATCACTCGATGGTAAAACTAATTTTTTTGAAAAAAGGGTTGGTGATTATGGTAAAATTGATGAAGATTCAACTTCAATTGAATTTGATGAGGAATTTTAATTCATGGTTATACTTTTACCATTACTACATTGACATGTCACGGTTTCCGCATTATTAAATTCACCTGGTAATGCTGAATCTGGAACACCTGTTATATCGAAAGCACCTAACGATAACCCAGAGTCCAATGGTGAAAATTGTGTTTCTGCCATATCAGGTAACGGAGAAGGCATATCAGCCATTGGTGGTGGTACCATTTCCCGATTCAGAGATGGAGATGGGGATGGAGATGGAGTCTTAACAACTGGTTCTTCAGAAATATCAATTTCGTCAATAATAACAGCATCCTCTGGTATAATTTGTTCTGGTGACGGACCGGGTCCTGATGAAGATGGTTCCATCATTGCAAACCCTTCTCGTTTTATGTTCATCATCCCCCATACAACCAAGAGAAATACCAATGTATGGAACATTAAACCTTTCCCGGTTGGGCATCCAGTTGGACTCGAAATCCATTTACCAAATATTCTTCGCGTTATTCTAAACGTATCTGGGTTTGCTATTATAAAGAAAACCAAAGCAGACATAACCGATATCAAAAACTTTTGTTCTTGTTTTTTACCTTTACACCCACATCCACAATCGTTAAATAGCCAACTTTTTTTATGACCTGTACAAGACATTTTTATTAATATACTATCAGAAAAAAATACACTTAAAGTTTTTGATCTTATATAATATATAAAAAATGTCTAATAATATTCAAGTTTCTAACCAATTCGAACCATCAACCGTTATCTTCAGTGCACTGAAGAAAAACAAAAACGGTGGAAAATCCGTCGTTCTTACACGCGGTGACAAAAAGAAACTCTACTTACAACTCCCTTTCATGCGTTCACCATTTGGTCTGAGTGCATTCACAGATGAATCTACTAACAAAACATCATATTCACTTGATTTGTCGTTTGATAACGACAACGAAGAAGCACAGGAACTAGCAACTAAATTAAGAGAATTGGACGAAATTATTCTTAACACTGTTGCAACTAATTCTAAGGAATGGTTGGGTAAAAAATATGATATCAATGTTATTCGTGAAGCTCTATATAAACCATTGGTTAGACAGGGTAAGGAAGGGTATGCAGATACACTGAAACTAAAAGTTCAAACAAATTCAGCGGGTGAATTTGTATCCGAAGTTTACAATTCTAATCGCGAACAAATCAGTATGGATGATATCGAAAGGGGTCAAAAATGTATGTGTATTGTTGAAATCGGACAAGTTTGGTTTATTGATAATAAATTCGGTGTAAGTGTTCGATTATCTCAAGTATTATGCGGTGAATCCAATAAACTTCCAAAATTTGCTTTCCAAGGTTTAGACAATAATGATGACGATTATGTAGAGGAGATCATGAACGATCTTATCGATGAATAAAATATTTTACTACAATAGACCACAACATGGAACGTGAACGCCATTTGAAAAATTTAAAAGTTATATCTAAACTCGCAAAAAATAAAAAAAATAATTCAACTCAGAAAAAAAATTTAGGTAAAAATCTAATTAAAAGTATGCAGGGTATGGGGTGTAATCCTGAAAAATTTTTATATTTACCACATAATAAATCCATCTCACTTTCTATAGAAAACTCAAGTTCCTTAGGTACAAAGAAAATTGGTCAAGGATCATTCGGTGATGTCTATATGGGGTGTATAGATAAGGAATGTAAAAAGAAAGTTGCTATAAAAATTGTTATTAATGAAGATATATCACACGAATATAAAACAGGTAAACGAATTTCTCTTTATGGTGGTATAAAAACTTACTCTATACAAAAATGTAATAACGTAACATTTATGTATTCTGAGTATGCAAATAGTGGTACTTTAAAATCATTTTTGAAAAAGAACAAGACTAATATATTACCTATACATTTTAGAACAATAGTAACACAAATTTTATACAATTTGTATAGAATACAAAAAAAGTACCCATCATTTAGACACCACGATTTACACGCAGATAATATACTTATAAATTCATCAAGCCCATCCCGAGTTAAATTATATAAAATAAATAACTCAACATTAAAAGTTCATGATATAGGTATACAGGCATTAATATCAGATTATGGTTTATCCACGGTAAATGGCGTTAAAAACCCTGAAGTAGATAACGACCCTAAACTATTCTATAAAACGAAATCGGGTATATTTAGGGGGTCACATCCCATGTATGATATACAATACTTTTTGAATGCGTTAAGACAGGAAATACGAATACTGGGTATACATAACGGAATGGAAGTAATTCAGTTTATAGAACGAATATTACCACGGGAATATTTAGGTGTAAGATCTGATAAAATAGACGATTTCCGTCTTCGTGCTCAAGAAGAACACCCAAAATTACCAACGTTTAAACAAATATTTAACGATAGGTATTTTTCACCGTATAAAAAAGCAGTTGTACCTATTGATATTAGTACAATCATAAAAAGAAACACAAAAGTTAATATACCAATAGCGAGGAAGAAAACTATGAACGAAATAAAGAGAAACTTAGCGAGTAAAAATATTAAAAAGACGGTATTAAAACGGCCTGGTATTCGAATTCAACCAAAACCAGTTCCTAAATCAGTACCTAAAGTTGTTATGACAAACAAGGGGTATATAAGAATAGGTACGCGTAAATGTCAGTCGTATAGAAAACCAGAACTTATAAAAATAGCTAAAAATATGGGTATAAACACGGATGGTAAAACAATAAATAAATTATGTGAAAATATAAAATTAAAATATATCAAATAAGTATAATAACATGCTCGCTGTATTATTACTTCTACTGATAGATGTGTATATCCTTATAAATACAGGTAAGAAAACAGAAACACAAATAAATACACCAGCACCAGAGGGTGGTGTGTCTAAAAAGGAGTGGACAGTTTATGGTACATCTTGGTGTGGGTGGACGAAAAAGCAGTTGGCGTATTTAGAAAAGAAAGGAATACCTCACAAATTCATCGATTGCGAAAAAGGCAATTGCGATGGAATTGAAGCTTTTCCAGTTATGAAAAGTTCTGATGGTGAAGAAGTTGTAGGTTATAAAGAAATTTAAATACCACGAACAACCGCTATCGAGAGTGAAAGAATAAACGCATCAAGGAAGGTACTGATTGGTTTAAGTACGGTAACGTGCTTAACAAGCGATTTGTTCCACGCGAATCTGAGTACGAATGTACTAATAAGAATCGTAATAACAAAAACAAGAATTTCAGTCAAAACTTGGTTCATTTTTTTGGCGTTGGCAAGGTCTCTAATCATTTTTACTAATTAATAATATTTTTTTCTGTGATATTATTAATGAGGAACAAAACTAATAATGGTCTCCCCCTGAGTGGTTCCGAACCAGTCTATACCCAAAGACTATGGGGTCGTGCAATTGGTATAGACAATAACAATTGTTACGCGTATGCAGTTGGTGATTATGAAAGGCACCGTATGCAAAAAAGTGTCCCAGGTGAACGGGCTGGTATTCGAAATTTAAAACACACTTACACACATTGTAAAGGATTACCTCAACGCGTTATTGCAGATAACCCTAAAAAAATTTATAAAGTCGATGCAGAAACTAAATGTAAACCTAATCATTTCAAAATCATGATGTTTGTTGCACCTGGTGATAAGAAAAATTACTTTAGACAAGGTGATTTTCATTTTTATAAACAACACGGGTTTGTTGAATATAAAGTGAAAAGAGGAAACACGTATGAAAGTATAGCCAGATTTTTTCAAGTTCCATTGAGTCGTGTTAAAAATTGTGGTGGTAAATGCATTCCTGGTAGAATATTAAAATTCAAGGCTAACATTTTTAGTCACAAACGTGGTTGGGCGACTGGTCCACTTTTAGTAGATGCTAAGGGTAAAGCAATAACAGACCCACGAAAAGCATCTCGGAATTACCCTGGGTTATCCTATAAGAAATACTGTAGTTCATTCTGCGTTAAGAATAGAGGGATCAAAGTCGGTCACACGCATCCCAAAGTCGTCAAGAATACTCGTTAAATCATCCTCGTGTTCGACAGCTAATATAATATCCAATGCATCAAAAATAAATTCATTACTCACACATACTGTATTCGAAGTCGATTCGTAATCATTGAATACAGTAATCTGTACCCTAAATTTAGAACCATCAAACACTTTTCGACATATGGGACACGTCACGTTACCTTTATTTTTCCATTTTTCTAGACAATGTGAATGAAAAATGTGTCCGCACCGAATAGCTTTACTATTTCTTGTCTGTCGAACTTCGTTCAAACATATGGCACATTGAGTCATTATCTAGAAGACTTAAAGAATTTTTTAATCGTATTATTACTCATTATCCTGTGTATTTTCATTATTCGTTCTTTGTTCCGCACCTTCACAAATTTTCTGTACTTGATCGAGAAAATCGTATGTTTTTTCCATGAACCTTTTATCTTTATTGTTCCATTCGTGTGTTGGAAAAGTAATACTACCCACTTCGTCTTTAAACGAAGTCAAGTTAGCACATTCACCGGGAAGTTCATCACTACCTTCCTCTAAAGATAATATAACATCCGATCGCGATTTAAATTCTTTGATTTTGTCTCTGTCTGTTTCAGATACACACATTCCTTGAAGTATTCTCACTAATTCTTCGGTTTCATCCATATTAATTCTAGCTTCTTCTAATAGGGTATCGGGATCATAAGTTCCACGTAAATCCCATATATTTTTTACGTCATTAAATTTTGGTTCTATTTTTCCAACTTCTTCTTCAAATTTTTCTATGCGGTCTAAAAAATCTTTACATTCACTCTCCATGTCCACTGTTTTATCGATATCATCGAAAATCGATTTTAAATCGTCTAATTTATACTTTTTAATGATATGATTTTTAGTTCCTGGTATAAGAGACGTAAATTGTACACATAAAGATGATGATAATGTAGATAAAAAACATAAACCAACTGCTATAGCGGCCATTATATAGTTTATCTAGATTTAAAAATAACACGTGTATTTAAAAAAATTAATAGATATTTGGCATTTTAAGAAGGGCTTTATCACAGGAACCACACTGATCTTTTTGTTGCGCCTGGGATGGTTTCAAAAGTTCTGGACCCTTTTCTTGGAGAAGTTTACGAAAAGAATAGTTATCTTCATATTTGATACCATTCTCTTTCATGATATAGTTAGTGTAGAGTTGGCTAGATGTATTTATAGTATAGCATCGACCGTCGGCCATTCCCAATCTTTGAGACATTTTGTATATATTAGTATTACATTAGAAATTAATTTGTCTATTTTCGGTTGTCAATTTCCATGAATTGAACCCTAATTTTTTGGCGTGTTTTATAAAACTTTCAATTTTGTGTCCTGAAATCTGATCGAATAATTCCTTCTTAGAATCTTCACATGGAGAAACTCGTACATCTTCGATATCATTTATGGTAGTATTTATGATATTGTAACCATAAGCCACCTCCTTTAATGTTTCTGCACCTGTAATTATGATTTTTCCCGTACCAAAAATACTCGTTGTTATTTCTTTCATATCATTAGCTGGTTTGAATTTAACCTTCACAGCCGAATACTTATCGGGTTCAAACGAAACCCTAAAAATATCCGGATATTTACTAAAGTGTCGAGAAACCTTCAAAAGGTTTATTTTATAATTCAAACTAAAATTAGAATTTATCATAACAACCTTGAACGTTTCAATAGGTGCAATAAAAGATGTATCTCCCATTATTAATTTGAATATATAAGAGAGTTGGTTTATAATTCGTTTACAATCCACCAAATCAGAACACCCAGCAACTTGTATACTCCCGTTCGGGAACAGTTTAATGGATTTTGTACTATACGCATCGTGGTAAACCATTGTTATCTGATTATAAAAAGTTGTTTGTTTCTGTTCCCATACAAATCGACACTTAGAATTTGTAATTTTAGAAAGATCGAGTACATTTAATAGACGAAAAGCGCGTTTAAACTTTTCGAGATCAATTTTCTTTTCAAATTTCGATACCATGGTTATTGTTGTAAGCTTAATCCACGACGGTCTTATATTTTTCTGTATATTATCACGGAACTCGTTTAGTGTAAGTATATAAGAAAACATATTGTTTGCAATAGACCTAAAATTAGTATTGTTGTCATTGTTTAAACATGAAATCGTACTCATTTTTAATACTTAAAAAAATATAATATAAAGCTAACTTAGGTTATGTAAGTATGCCTTGTTTTAGATGTAAAAAAAAGGGAATACCAATAAATTGTAAATATTGCAATTGTAATTTCTGTTCTAGGTGTATTATTCTCGAAATACACAATTGTAAAGGTATCGAACATAAAAAAGATCTTGAATTAAACCAATTAAATAAGAAACTTGAGTTTACTTCGGATAAGAAATTTGGGTTAGTTTAAAGACTTTAAGCTAAATAAATTTATGACCCAATTCGTAAAATTAGCTAAACAAATCATAGATTTAGACTATGAAAACTCACACATGATTGAAATAAAATACGATAAGTATATAGAAGGTTTTGGATACGAAACATTCACGGATTATTTCAGCACAAATATAATAGCACCTATCACAAGGTTTGAACCTCATGCAAACACATCGATACGGTACGAAAAGTTTTTAGATACGTGTATAGACAAAACTACAGAAACTAGACGTAAAATGGTTTCTGTACAATTGGAAAATCTCATGCTTGAAAATAATAATCCATATTCACTCATACGTATTATGAATTGTATTAAGGTTTTAGACCCAAGTTTTATACCACCTCTCATTAACGTTTCGTGCGGTTGGCAAAAACGTATGATGCGTGAATTCTGTTTAACAACTCTACCAAAAGTTATTGAAACATGTACTAGTGATTACAGGCTTGAAAAATTATTTAGAGTATTGCAATTAATAGAATCAGACACGTTATACTGATAAGTGTCGTTGATGTCGAAATCTCATTTTGTTTAACTTCCTTTTTAACTTCACTTTTATCGAAATCCATACGTTCTCGCTGCGTCATCCCGTGGTCTATATTTCTTCCTGGAATGAGAGGTCTAGATAACGAACACTTATCTTTTCGATACCCAAGTCTACCAACACCCATTGTAAGAACATCACACGCTGGACTCACATACTCTTCTTCGGGTTCGTCTACTGGTGGTTTATATTTTTTATAATCATTTTGTTTTCGGCTCGTACCAGGAGGGAAAAAGTTTTCCTTGTCTGCATATGGGTTTACATCACTCATGACTTTTTCATCGTCAAGCATTAATTGACTCATGTTTATTAATACTACTCGAGATAATAAAATGTAATCGTATAATAAAATACTATCATGATTCCATTACCAGTATTAATTTTAGTTGGTGTTGTACTTTCAATTTTAATAGGATTTGGATCGTACCAATTTTATTTTAAGGACTGGAAATCGTGCGATTGGGGGTACGGATGTCCAACACCGTCTACACCAGCAGCACCCACACCGTCTGGACCTGCACCTGCACCATGTGATGTAAACTACCGCATCAAGGATGGTGAATGCGTTGCGTGTGGTGAAGAGTACCTTAACCCAGCTGGCGACGACCCTGCAGAATATAAAGACACGTTCTGTAAACAGTGCGCTGAGAATTACCATGTAAAAGGCAGAAAATGTGTTAAATGTGAAGACAAATACACACACCCAGCAGGTGATTTAGTTGCAAAGGGGGATACAGAGTGTAGTAAGTGTGGTCTAAATCATAGAGCAACCGGTGGAGGTAATTGCGTTACGTGCGACATAGGCGCAGGGTCAGAGGGGGCTTATAACGACGCAGGTGATGATAGATTTAGTAAAACCGCAACATCTTGTGTTGATTATTTATCGAGAGGTGTACCAAAAAAAATTCGAAAATGTCCTAGAATCAGTGGTTCAGCTGGGTGTGCACCAAAAATGGAATGGCAAACCGAAGACGAATTCAAAGGGTCTTACCCAGGTGGTTGGGACAATGATTTAAAGTGTGCATATAGCGCTACCAATCACGGAAGCGATGAAGCTTGGAAAAAATCGTGTCCAGGTGGTGACCCAGCTGCCGGAGAATACAGTTATGCAATTCCACAAGAATGGAAAGATATGAAAGATGCAGCATAATAAAATTAAATCTCAGTACATGTTAAACATACCATGTCAGCTGTAATTGCAGTATTAGCACTTTTTGTTATTTTAATTATTGCTGGAGCCGGTTACTATATTATGCAAGGCGGTTCACCATCCCCTTCCCCCGCCCCTTCCCTTGCTGATCTCATTAATATACCAGCGCCAGCGCCAGCTCCAGCGCCAGCGCCAGCTCCAGCGGAACCAGAAGGTGTAAGTACGGGTGCGACACCACCACCCGCCGCCGCCGATAATAGTACCGGTGGTTACAGAATTGAACCAGAACCTTACACGTTGTACTAATAAACGTACTTTAATTTAATTTTAAATTACCAATATAATGATTATTTATAATGATTATATTGATAAATACCAGACTGTTTAAGAAATAGTTATTAAAACCCAATTTTGTTATTTTTACCAAACTTTTTACCGTATGTAGTCGTACTCACGGGTAAATCATTTGGTTGCGTTGGTGTATCTATATCGTGTATGTAACCCATATATTGAGACACACCGGATTGGATTTGTCCTATTGCAGTTTTTATAACAATACCGTTTATATGACGAACTTGTTCCTGAACATTAACATTATGATCACCTGAGTTGTTAATAAAAGCAACGCGCATGATAGCATATAAATCGTTTTTGTTTTGGTAGTCAATAGCTACACCAGTTTTGTTTCTAAATTCACTTCGAATTGCACGCTGAAGAGTATTCATGTTAAACTCTGAAAAGAACAGGGTATTCAATGGAGTTGGACATTGTTTCAAAGAATTTATGTGAAGGGCGTCACACATTTAATATAGGCCTGGAAAAAAATTATTGGTAAATATAAATGATAGCATCAGCCGATTTTGAATTAGCGTACAGCACAAAACCATGCAATTATGAAAAACCAATATGCCAACCACCGGCTTGTTTTGTTGGTTCGTATGCACCAGTCGCCAAAGTAGGTGACCCAAAAGGTAAATTTTATGTCAATTCGTCTCTTCTTCAGCCCAATCGCTTGGCTGAAACTAAAGGACCAACAACTGTTCGAAGTGAAGATTTCACATGCAAATAAAAAAACAATTTAAAAAATTCAGTATAATTAGAAATATATAATGAGAGTCATAAAACGTTCCGGTCGTGTTGAAGACGTAAAGTTTAACAAGGTCACCAACAGGATTTCCAAACTCACGAATGAACTTTCAGAAAGTGTAGATGTGTCAATGGTAGCACAACAAGTTTTCTCGTCCATGTATGATGAAATTAAAACTCACGAAATAGATACACTTTCTTCCGAAGTATGTATTGGTTTAATAACCAAAGACCCTGATTATGAAATTTTAGCAACTCGTATTGTTGCCAGTAACATTCAAAAACGCGCAGCAAACAATTTCCACATTGCCATGCGTAAACTCCATAAAGCAGGAATCATCACGCACGAAGTGCTCGAAGTTTCTGCTAAGGTTAAGGAAGATATCAAACACGAACGTGATTTTGATTTTGGGTATTTTGGTCTGAAAACGTTAGAAAAGGGATACCTTCAAAAAATCGAAGGTGATATTATCGAAACGCCACAGTACCTCTATATGCGTGTTGCTATTGGTATTCACGGTCACGATATCGACAGGGTTCTCGAAACGTATGATGCATTATCTCGTGGTTTATTCATTCACGCTACACCAACCCTGTTTAATGCAGGTACACATAGACCCCAAATGTCGTCTTGTTTTTTAATCGCAAATAAAGAGGATAGTATCGATGGAATTTACGATACCGTCAAAGAGTGTGCGCGTATAAGTAAATGGGCCGGTGGTATTGGATTACATGTCCATGATGTACGTGCAAACAAATCACACATTCGAGGAACGAATGGTACATCTGATGGTATCATACCAATGTTACGGGTATATAATTCAACTGCAAGGTATGTCAATCAAGCGGGTAGAAGAAAAGGGTCTATTGCAGTGTACCTTGAACCATGGCATGCTGATGTAATGGATTTTCTCGAAATCCGACTCAACCAAGGTGATGAAGAAGCACGGTGCCGCGATCTCTTCTCGGCAATGTGGATTCCAGACTTATTTATGAAACGCGTAGAAACCAATAAAAACTGGTCCCTGTTTTGTCCGGATAAAGCACCGGGTTTATCCGATGTTTATGGTAAAGAATTCGACGAACTTTACGAAAAGTACGAAAGTGAAGGACTTGCATCAAGGACTCTACCCGCGGTTGAAGTGTGGAAATCCATTATCAAGTCACAAAGCGAAACGGGAACACCGTACATGCTTTATAAAGACGCGTGTAATGAAAAGTCAAACCATAAACATATTGGTACAATTAAATCGTCGAATCTGTGTACGGAAATTTTAGAGTATACCGATAAGGACGAAACGGCTGTGTGTAATCTCGCATCGATTGCTTTACCGAAATACGTTGATGTTGAAAAGAATGAGTTTAACCACGAGGAATTACACCGCGTCACGAAAATGGTTACACGAAACCTCAATAAAGTTATCGATAAAAACTTTTACCCGACCGAAAATGGTATGCGTTCGAATATGCGTCACAGACCAATAGGTATAGGTGTTCAGGGTCTCGCGGACGTGTTTATATTACTTAGAATGACGTTTGGTTCAGAAGAATCAAGAAAATTGAATCGTGATATTTTCGAAACGATATACCACGCATCCCTAGAATCGTCGTGTGAACTCGCCGAGATGTATGGAACGTATGAAACGTTTAAAGGGTCACCGTTCAGTAAAGGTATTCTCCAATTCGATATGTGGGATCGCGATCCACAGTTCAGTGGTCGTTACGATTGGGATGCGATGCGTAAAATCGTTAAAAAGGGTACGAGAAACAGTCTCTTACTCGCACCCATGCCTACAGCCTCGACGTCCCAAATTTTGGGGAATAACGAGTGTTTTGAACCGTATACGACAAACATTTATTTGAGACGAACACTTGCAGGTGAATTTGTCGTCGTAAACAAACACTTGGTCGAAGATTTGAAAAAAATCGGACTCTGGTCCAAAGAAATGAAAGATCTCATGGTTAAGGCAAATGGATCCGTTCAAAACATTATTGATATACCAGATGATATCAAGGAACTCTATAAAACGGTATGGGAAATGAGTCAAAAAACAATCATTGATATGGCCGCCGATAGAGGTGTATATATAGACCAGAGTCAAAGTATGAACTTATTCGTCGAGAGTCCTACAGTTTCAAAACTTTCGTCTATGCACATGTACGCATGGAAAACAGGTTTGAAAACGGGTATGTATTACCTTAGAAGTAAGGCAAAGGCACGTCCGATCCAGTTTAGTTTAGAAGCTGAGTGTTCTATGTGTTCTGCCTAATTAATTTTTTATTCATCCTGGTGTACCTCATTATCATATACGAAACGTGTATCTCTATGATTTTGAGACGTAACCAATTCATTACTTTATGGTATATAAAATACCAGACTATATAAATGACAACACCAACACCTGAAAATTTAGCACGTCGTTTAAGAAGAGTAGCAACACAGGGGCGAAGTAGATTAGGTCCACGTCACAATTTATTCGAACCTGGAATAATACCATCAAGGAACTGGATTAAGTCCAATATGAATTTTGTTGAAATTCCATTACCCAGTAATAGTAATAATAAAGTAGATTTCATATCAGGTAATACTTTCAAGGTCGGGGATGAAGCAGTTGAATACGGTAAACAAAAAAAGAAGTATATGTCGTTAAAATCATTCAATCAATATATTAAACCACGAAATTTACCAAATGGTACAAGGTTGAGAAGGGCATCGTCTCCTCATATGAGAACTATATATAACACACCCCCGAATTCAAATAATAATATGTTAGAAAACACACATACACGCGAAAGATTAAAACGAAGACATATTAGGTTTGTTATATTCACGGATCCGAGACAAGTAACAGATATAAAATCAACTATAAAACAACTCAAAAAGGAATTAATCGTACTCGAAAAGGAATTAATCGTGTTACGCAAAACTAATACTCGACCAAAAATTTTAAACACAAATACAGCACAAAACAGGACCAAAAAATATAATGCTGCAAACAAAGTCGAAGAAAAACTCCAAAAGAAAATTAAAAATAAAAAAAAGCAAATTGAAAATAAAGAAAAAGTTATTAAAAATTTAAACAAAAATCTTAAAGCGCTTAAAGTTTAACGTATATATACATTTATACAAAAACAATGGCAAAATTTATAAATGCTAAAGATACGCTGAAAATTGCCAACTATGATGGACGAAAGATTTCATTATGTACGACGGATGATAAAGTTATGAAAATTATTTTTCCACGTATGTATATGCCCTTTGGTATTTCTGGGTTCACACCTGAAATTGGTCCTACTAAATATAACATTGACTTTGCCATGAAAGGATGGGACGAAGAAGGTAACTTTGTAAAGAAATTTTATAATTGTATGCGCGAAGTTGAAAATAAAGTTATACACGCAGTATCGGAACAAAGTGAAGATATTTTCGGTAAACATATGAGTGTTGATGAACTAAAACCGATGTTCTTTTCAAATATCAAGGAATCACCCGATCGCGAACCAAAGTTCCGCGTTAAAGTTGATTCTACTATTGATGATAAGGTCAAACCACACATTTACGACGAGGAAAAGAAACCGTTAATTGATGATATTAAAAATGGACTATACTCTAGAAACTCGGGAACTGCAATAGTTGAAATGAATAGTGTATATTTTCTGAATAGAAAATTCGGGGTTTCGTGGAAACTTAACTCGCTCGTGGTATATGAGCCACAGAGACTTAAGGGGTTCCAATTTATTTTGTAGTTTTATCATTTAAAATAAGTATTTGATAAATAGCCTGTGCTTCTTTCAATAACTTACCTTTTAATGTTATAAAAGACTTTGGGTCTAATCCCAATTTAATTTTAGCTACACGAACAGACTCGTTCCATTTACTGAGCGTCATTATTACTCTATTACAACATTTTCTTAATCAATGTTTTGTATTTTTTTGTACCTTCCTTTGGTTGAAGCCCGAACCCTTTCTTTTTTGGCTTGAATACTTTGACGAGTGCTTTTTTACCTTCTCTTTTCATACGGGCGAGTGCAGACTTACGCGCAACCTTACTCACGATTCGACCATACTTATCTTGAACAAGGTCTTTCTTTTCAAGGCCCCCTGACGTTTTGAGGGCAACGCCGTGCCACACTTCAGCTCTTGATCCAAATGTTTGCATTTATATTACTCTAATATTTATTTTGGCGATTCGAATAAAAATAAAATCCTACCACCAAAAGTATAATAAATATGAGTGCATAAATATAACTCTTTTTAAAACCACTTCCCTTTTTTGTCGAAGCACTTGGTACTGGTGAACCCGATGGCGATGGCCCAGGTTGTGGTTTAAAACACTCGTTGTTGTCTGTGTAATACATTTCGGCCTCTTCGTCTGTACATAATTTTGGATCTAAACACACTTCACATGGGGTATCATCATTTCGATTACATTTACAACATAAATCCATTGAATCTTCTGGTGCAATAACATTTTCAGCTTTTGCCATGTACCCAGATTTACATTTATCCTTACTGACGGGTTCACACGCCTGTGGTTTTATATCTGTGATATCACTAATATCTGCGGTACAACCTTTCATTATATTATACTTTTACATTTTAAGTTTCATCTTCGAATTTTACTAAATTGGAACATGAAATTTTTGATATTTTTTTATCCACCTTATCTTTTATATTCATTATAAGCCACCGTAGCTACTAACAATAACGCTAAACCACCTAATATCCCTAAAATTATAAGTTGAGATTTGGACATGGGTTTTTCTTCTTTCATAGTATTTTTGTGTATCATTACCGTAGGAGCAGCCCTGGAAACCATTTTGTTTTAATGTAATTTACGATTTTATTTTGAAATTACTTTACTTATGAGAGTTGCAATTTCAGCTAAGATAATGGTATGATGAGTCATGACAAGAGCTTTTGCGCGCTGTGTTTTAGGGGAAAAATCACCGTAACCAACCGTACTCATTGTCATGAGTGAAAAATAATACGGGTCGAGAGGATCTTCTGTAAACCCAAAATCTTCTTTCATCTGTGAATAAAGATACCCGTACAGTAAAGTTATTGTGAGAGTAATTGTTACAGTACTATACAATACAGTCTTGTTCATTTATTAATACTCATCATAATAATCTTCATCTGAATCTGTAACTATAGGGCATTCTGGTCTGATAATTTCTTTTTTCTTTCTCGTTTTTTTCGGTGGTGGATCCTCTATACCATGTTCCCTATGGTAAACAACTTTATCCCAAAAATCACGCATAACCGGCATATATTTAGCAAACCATTCTCTATCGCGTTTTACATTTGTAACTACAAACTCACTCGGTTTAGGCCAAGTAAGTTCCTCTGGTTTGTATTGTATAAAATCAGCTTCTTCTAGATCCAATATATCCATACACAATTGTAACTGTGGCATGTAATGTTCCGGGACAGTACCATCTATAGATCTCATCATGGGACACTTAATCTCTATTAACTTACCTGATTCACTCACACCGTCCGGACTTCCACCCAAGAATGAATAATTTGGGTGAGGGCATAAACCCAACTCGTGTACTACCTCGTTATGTCTTTCTTCGTAAATTATACGCGCCTCGTCTTCGTATTTTTCTCCGTGTCTCGTTGCTTCATTACCTGTAAAAACCGGTCCTTTACCACACTTTCTTAATAAAAGTTGATACGGTGTTTCATATTTATTCACTCCTATAGCAGACGCTGCATCACTCGCTGTAAGCATACCCATTCTAAGATCCAACCATTCCTGTGATTTCTGTGGTGCATACTCAAATTCTAACCATTTTTTAACATTTGGATGCATACTAAATTATTTAGTCTCATAAGTTTTAAGCCTTTTCTTCTTCACGCGCAATACGTAATCGTTCGCGTAAAACACGTACTGTTCCTACAGATGCGATGTTCCTACGCGTACATTCGTCAATAAGATCCTGCTTTTTCATGTGTGATAATTTCATAAGTTTACGTTTATACGTCGTTTTTATAGTATGACCACTTCGAGATGACGATTCATTTTTAACTAGTATAGTCTCTTCATCCGAAGATTCGTCACAAGTTATTTTTTGTGGTTTTTCATCGTCAATTCTATCCCACGTAAATAACAGTTTAACACCAATACAAATACCAACTATACCACCGGCAATAACTAAACACGTTTTTATCATTATATATTTTATAAATAGTTATACATCTTATTGTTTAAGTATTTTTATTGATTCATAAGATGAGGAGGATAAAAAAAGTATCTAGCGGCTAACTGCTCCGCTTGTTTTTTATTTTTAGCACAACCTCTACCCAAAAACATGTTATCAACATAAACATCTATGTAAAACATACCATTTTCGTGATACACAACCCTGTATTCAGGTAAACTGAGATTGTTTGTTTGACAATATCTCATAAGATGATCCTTGAAGTTATCATCTATCATTATACAGTTCATATCGACCATTTGTGGATTGTTATATATGTTTAGTATAAACTGTTTCGCGTGAAGTAAACCAAGGTCCATATATATAGCACCTACCAGTGACTCAAATACATCTTCGAGTATCTTAGGGTTTTTAAACCAGTTATTACGCATACCTTTTTCATCCATCTGAACCCATTTATAAAGTTCAAGTTTATTAGCTATATTAGCTAAAGTTTCACCACGAACAAGTTTTGTACGCGCTTTCGTAAGGAAACCTTCCTGTTTGTTTTCGTATTTATCAAATAAAAATTTTGTTATAACAAAACCCAATACAGAATCACCTATAAATTCAAGTGTTTCAAATGAACCCTGTAAAGACTCATTCTCTTTTAATGCAGATTTATGTGTAAATGCTTTTTGGTACAAATCTATCTTAGATATTTTTGTACCAACAAGGTTTTCGATAGAATCCCTATCGATAATCATGTTTTATTATATTATATGTATATTTTTTTAAGTAAATTTAGTAACTTAGTTTATTTTTTTTCAACTTTTGTGTAATGTGGACTCAAATACTTTTGTAAATTCAAAAAAGTGATTTCGACATCAGCGGGTGGTTTAAGAAGATCCTTCAACTTTTCATCGAGTACAAGAACTCGACCATTATCTGGGTGCTTCAAACCATTCGCAGTTACATACGTATTAATAGCACGAGTAACAGTACTTCTAGAAACAAGATCGCCTTCTTTCAACCCGAGAAACTTTCTAAGTTTTTCGGAAACAGCTTGTTCGCGGTTAAAACCATTATTTTTAGCTCGAGAAGCCGCCTTTTCACCAGTCGGATCATCTTGTTTAGATTTAATTTTTCTACATATTTTAGAAAGCGATTTAACTTCAGAACGGAGAGCGGCAATTTCGGTAAGAACAGTTTCGATAGACATTTTATATATGATTTTAAACCAATATCTTTAAGTACTTTTTCTAATCACTAAAACTGTACTTATTATTGTTAAAATTATAGCAATCAAAAACATGTATTTAAAAACATTATCGATTCTTGCGTTTGGTTCTATGTATGCAAAAGCATAAGGTTGACGCGGTCTAACATTTTTACATTGTCCAGGGCACCCACCCGCACAGCAGCCTGACTTACAGGGTAATAATATCCCATTTTTTCGAATACCACAAACCTGATTCGCATATGGGTTTGAATCTTTGGTACTCGCATAACACCTACATTCGCCAAATATTTCATCGCATGTATTTTCGTCACTCTGACAATCCATATTATTATATAGACAATATAATAATGGTAAATACCAAACCAAATCTGGTGAAAAAATTACCTAACAATTTTTATTTATTATTTAATGATTATACGGATAATACCTTAGAACAATGGATAAAAAAGAAAGTGTGTTTTGGTGATAAGGCTTTATACAAGTATATTTCGGTATACAGTCAGGATAATATAAAAAAATTTAGATCTAGAGTAAACAGGCTTTATAAGAAAGAATCTTTCGAAGAAGCTGCTAAAGTACTTGTAACAGAATCGATACGTCCATTATTACATGATATAATAGACGATTTAACAAAATTTTTAAAACCTATGGGTGATTTGGTTTTGAGTGGGGGCGAAGCCGTTAATTTCTATTTAGATCCCAAAGATAAAGTTATAACGACAGACATAGATACCAAATTTGTACCAAAAATGAAAGCAGATAATAAATATTTTGGCAAATTACAAGCTGTTAAACTTTTACTTTGGAATAAACTTGGAGAAATAGCATCGCGTAATAATTATAAAATTATACAAACAGTTCTTAGAGAAACTGATCAATATTTTACAAATAACGACATTAAAAAATATAACATGAATAATGCAGCGTATAGAACGAATTGGGCTTATAGAGTTGCAAGATATATTGGATTAACACATGCTACAGGTAAAAAGTCAAAGGGATACCACGTTACACGAAGATACTCGTTAATGCCTAAACGTAAAAACGTAAAAGGGGATTCTAATGTACTCATAGACGTTGAATTATTCACACTGGATATGAAATTTCGTGTCTATGATATCAAGACAGGTAAACTACAAGATCTTAATTTTGGCGGTATTCTTGACATTGCATTTATGCGACCAAAACAACTCGGTTACGACGTTGCTAAAATAAATACAAGACTTAGTGGGACGGAGATGAACTATTTTAATGTGAACAGGAATAAATCATTTATAAGAAAATATAAGTACTTAACTATACCTACAAAATCATACCTTATAAAAGACATATTCATGATGCAGAAAATGGGTCTCAGAACGGGTAAAGTCGAAAAGGATAGAAAACGTATGATTGCTTTAGGTAGATCAATGTCTAAAAAAAGAATTTTAAGTACAGATTCAATCGATACAATTGCAAAGAAGATCGGTATTAAACTTGGTAAACCCGCACACACGTTCCGAACGTATACAAAGGTAGGACCAAGTGTAATGAAAAAGGCTTCAAATGTGAATCCACAAAAGTATAAACTCTCAACAACAACACCGTCCAAACAAAAACTCAGTAAGGACATATTTTATGGTTTAAAATCAAACCATAATCAAATGAAAACACCTCCTAATTATTTAAGAACACAATCTAATCAAATATTCAACCTTGAAAAAATGGCATGGACACCAAGTTCTAACAGTTCATATGTGAAAAACGAAATGAATTTTAGACCTGTTAAACCAAGACCATTACCTTCCAAAATACGAAATGTTAATATGGAAGAAACACTCTATGGTTTCAAACCAATAAGAGACCAATGGGTTCCAAAACCAGTTTTAGAAAAATCAGCAATGATACCATTTATTGGTTTAAAGAAATGAAACCAAAATATAATATACAAAAATGATTTACAATTCACCAACAAAAGCGGATGATGGTATGCGTCATGTCAAGGCATACACAGATGAAAAAAAGAGATGTTTTATCCAATTACCAGGTGTAAAAGTTTTAGATATCGATTCTGAAATGGGTGAAGTAACACTCGAACTTACAGGAGAAGAAAACCAGGCGAAGATCGAAACGATACACGCATCGAATATCCAATCCGCTGTTGAAAACGCAAAGGAATGGTTTGGTAAAGAATTACCAGAAAAAACCATTACAAATGCGTATACAAAAGAAGACACTTTATCCACCGACAAAATCGAAGCGACTCGAATTTTTAACTCTAAAAATGAAGAAGTTGATTTCGAAACACTTGCACCGGGTACCACGTGTTCCATTTTTGTTGAATTCTCAGGACTCTGGTTTGCAAAGAAAGCATTTGGTCCATCTTGGAATATTGTTCAGGTGAAAATTCACGAAGAAGAAAAACAACCGGAAAAGGAAACCCAGGAAATTGAAGCGTACCCAGACGGATGTATGTTTGAAAATCCAGATTCAAAATAAAAAAAAAGTATTTACTATATATAAAAGACATTATGAAGTTGATGAGCAAAAAAATTACCCCAAGACAAATAGGAATTACACTCGCTGTCGCACTTGCCATCTACTATATTTTCACTAACATGAGTTCCGGATCCGCTTATTCGGTCGAAGAGCGCATGTACGCGCCATTGGGTGAAGGACCATCTCCAACCGCGAGCGCCGAATCCGAAACTTCGGCTTCTTGCGAAATGAAGTCGGGTAGCGGTCTCGCTTCGTCCCTCCTCCCAAGAGAAGTTGCTTCCCAGGAAGATTTCGGTGAATTTGCACCAGAAGACATCCTCGCGGGACAAAACTTCCTCGAACCACGCGCCCAAATCGGGTTCCCAGAAACTGTCGGTGGTGCATTGAGAAATGCTAACCAACAGGTCAGAGCGGACCCACCAAACGGTAAGGAACCATTCGTGTGGAATAACTCCACTATTTCCCCAGATACTATGCGCAGACCATTGTGTTAAAATAGCTAATTAAAGAATACAGGTATTATTTATATATAAAAAACAATGTCGTCACCACCAGACGAACTTTCTAACAGCGTCTCTAAATTGGTTGAACTCAACAAGCAAATTACAGAAGCCCGAGAAGATATAAAGATTTTAGTTCAGGCGGAAAAATCTTTAAAAATGCAAGTCAAAAAAACCATGACTGATAATGGTTTAGATGTTATAAATCTTAAAAAAGGAAAAATTTCAGTTAAGAAAAGTAGTAGAAAACAGGGTTTAAACAAAACCTCAGTCAAAGAAGGTCTCTTAACATATTTCGAAGGAAACGAAGAAAGGGCAGAAAGTGTATTAAAGGTTATACTCGATAACTTACCAACAAAGGAATCCACCTCACTTTCTCTCACGGGACTCAGAGACAAAAAACAACAAGATAATTAAAATGGTTTGGAATCAATATGTTTACGAAGCCATGAATGGCAATGAAGCTGAAAACAGCGACATAGAAGAAGAATATTACAATAACGAACCTCTACATATAAATGATTGGGAAGAAGTACACCACGAACATCTTCATTATATGTGGGGAATACTTAAACAATACCTAGACGACGCAATTATGTCACATCTGATTCTAAAATTTGCAAATTATGATGATTTTGTCGAATTTTGCTTTCGTAACTCAGAATACTAGTCTTATATTATTATGTAATAAATATATATACAAACAATGCTTCCCGATATCACGTCCAAGAAAGTCGCAATACCAGCATCTCTTTTTTTAGCGCTCAGTCCAGGAATTCTTCTCAGAACAAACGGTTCCAAGATCGCGTTCAGAGACGGTCTCACAGGACAGACAGCAGTTTTGTTTCATTCACTCGTTTTCTTTCTCGCATTTTCCCTTATCGCGAAATCAATGGGTTTAGTTCTCACCAAACACGATTTGATAGTGACGACAATACTCTTTATCATTCTCAGCCCAGGTATATTATTAAGCATACCACCAGGGACGAAAGGGTTGTTTATGTCGGGACAAACAAGTATTTCGGCAGCGGTCGTTCACGCAGTAGTATTCGCGACAGTCTTCGCTATTTTGAGAAAGCAATTTCCTCAGTATTATTAAACGATGATATGGAATACCTCATTATAGGGCCAGGTGCAATGGGAATTTTCTCAATGCTTGGATATTTAAAAACAATGGAAGACAAACTTGATAATATAAAAGAATATTCGGGTGCATCTGCAGGCGCAATAATATGTGTAATGTTAGCTTTAGGGTTTAGTATAGACGAAATACTTTATAAGTTTGCATTATTGGATGGTAATAAAATAGTTAAACTTAATCTAAAATGTTTTATGAATAAATATGGTTTAGTCGATTTAAAACCTATAAGAGAAACATTTGTTGAGATTTTAGAATCAGATCCATCCTTTTCAGATATAGAAAAAAAGATATACATATCAGCATTTTGTGTAAATACGTCAAAAACAGTTTATTTTTCTAAAGATACACACCCGGATATGAAAGTAATAGATGCGTTATGTATGAGTATAGCCGTACCGTTTATATTTTCATCGTACAGATATAATGATATGGTATACGTAGACGGAGGAACTTTAGAAACATTACCATCATCACCTTTTATGGATAAAAGGGGTGACAAAATACTCTCTATTCGAATGAAAATGGAATCAGAATTTATAGAAGATATAAAAAGTCCTAAACAATTTGCAGAAGCATTAATAACATCGACGTTAAATAATAGACAACAAAACGTAATAAAAAACAGTAAAGTCGTTGATATTGATATAGGACAGGTGGATGTGTTTAAATTTGGTATGACTTATGAAGAAAAAATGCACTTATACATGAAAGGTCTAGATACTTAATTATTGTTATAAACTTTTTTGTTGGTTTATAACAATAATGGATGCATGTGATCCAGGAATAGATATACAAGATCTAAAAACTCTTATTAAACAAAACACAGGAGAAGACATAAAATTGACTCGAGGTCAAATCTGTGATGTTTATGCAACCATACAGGATGGCAAATTACCGTTACCACCACTTATACTAAGTCGGGATAAATCATATTTATTAGATAGAAAATCGCCTTTAACGATAACGGACTTTGAAAAACTGTTTAGTTCATCAACAAAAGTTTCGAGTATTAGACGAATTGCAAAAAAAGTCGGTCTTGCACGTCACGCAGATAAAAGTCTTACTAAAGCACAATTAATTAGTATAATTGGGCGCAAACTTCACTCATTAAACGTACACGAACCAATTCGTCTTAGAACCGTTCACAAAAAGAAAATTAACGTAAAACCATTTAATGTTAATTCCAATTCCAATAATTTGATGTCAAACATAAAACGTGAAAATGGAAACAATAACTCTAACCGGACCGTTAATTACATGGGAAATAGGAATAATAATTCTAACCGAACTAATGGTAACTATAAGAATAATAATACGGTAAATGGGAACCGAAACAATGGGAACAATAGAAACAATAATAGAGAAAGAAACATGTTTAGTAAAGCGAAAAAACCAAACTTCTTAAAAAATAATTCGAATACAAGGTCACCGTATAGAGAAGCTAAGGGTGCTGAAAGGGGGCGTGTAAAAAACATGTTCTCGAGTTTTTTCTCGGGTGGGTTCAGATTGAAATCAGAAAACGAAATTAATGCAATGGCAGCAAATAAAAGAAAATTTTACCTCCAAAAACCCGAAAAGTTATACACACAATTAAGAAACGAAGGGTACATTGGAAACGAATCGTTTAGGGACTGGCACAAACGTTTCAAAAAAGCTGCTAAAGAACACGTCGGTAAAATTAATAGAGGTGATTATAAAGATTTAATCAATCAGGTTGTTAAGTTTCCAAGATCACGTGGACCACTCGCGTCGCAACAACAAAGTAGATCCAATAACGTAAGTGGTAGTACATTATCACCAACAACACCCGCTTCTTCGGTACAGGGTCCACAAGCACCATCGCCATCACCGCAACCATCACCATCACCACAACCATCACCTACACCTGCACCGTCGGTGAAAAGAACGTTATTTCCCAGTGGTAATGATAATATAAAAAAGCAATCAATACTCAATAAAATGAGACAAAAAGCAGAAGAAAGAAAGATCAGAGCAGAAGAAAGAAGACGGGCAAGAGAAGCGGCTGCTGAAGCTAGAAGACAGGCTAAAATAAACAGACAGAAACAGATAAACAACGCAAAAAACGAAAATAATCGAAAACAAAAACTTAAAAAAGCTAAATATAATAACGCGAGCGGTTTAAGACTTAATTTGAATAACCAGAATATTAAAAATCTCATAAATAACCCAAATGTAACCTTAAATAACGCATCAAACAAATTCAAAAATTATAAAAAAAAGAACCATAATAAACTCAATGCGTTTTTAAAGTCCAATAACGGGACGTTAAAACTTAACGAAAATTCAATAAAGGAATTACATAATATACTCAATGAACCACGATCACTCAGTAATACAGTCAAAAACGCGAAACAAAAAATCGAACAAAAATTTCGAAATAAGGAAAATGCAAATACGGAAGCGCGTAAACAGTTCGTAGCGGAACTCGAACAGTTTGCAGCAAGTAGATCTCTTAACAAATCGAGTAGAGATGTACAGAATATTATAAGAACACAAAGAAATACAAAAAGAAACGTTCAAAATGGGAACAATAATAGTTTTGCAGGTAAAGAAGTTACAACCGCGCATAGAATGATACAAAAATTGGCACGTGATAGAGATGCTAAGAGAATAGAGGAAATAAACAAATTCTTAAACGAAAACAGTAACGCGAAAAAGTTTATACAAAACAGAAACGGTATTAAGAGACGCGTTTTAGCTGAACCCAAAACATCCATAAAAGACATTATTGCCGATATAAAAAAGGATATAAAAAGTTCCCAAAATCAAGGTATAAAAGCAAATGCAAATGCATTACGAGCTAACTATACGAACAATGCGATTGCAAAAAATGTTATAAACAATTTTGAATCACGAAAACGTACCGGTGGAGGTTTGTTTAAAAAGGGTGAAATAAAGTATCCAACGAAACAATCTGTTATTAACGCGATCGAACAACTGAAAAAGAATAAGAAAAATAAAAATAACCAAAAAGCCATTAATAATGCCAAAAAAAATAAACAAGAAAAGGAAAATAGTGCAAGAAAAGCGGCTAATAAAGAACAGAGAGAAGCTAACATAAACGAGTTAAAAACAAATGCTCGTTACCAAAATGAAAAATATCAAAAAATTATACAAAATTATATAAATCAAAAAACACGTATGTTTAGTAGTAAACCCATATACCCAAATAAACAAAGTGTTAAAACTACAATAAACAAGAAAATAAGTAATAATAAGGCTAGACAAGCTAAAATTAACGCTAAGAAGCTATCTAGTCAACAATTAAAAGAAAAGATGGCGGAAAAAGAAATAGAAAACGCAAAAGCAAAAGAAGAGAGACTCGCTCGCGCGGAAGAATTAAAAACATACATTGCGAGTTTGAATGAAAATAATTTCAAGGCTCAAGATTTTAGAACAAATGCGGTTGTTGCACGTGTTATAGGGGGTGGTATAACAAATATTGAACTGGCGAAAAAGGAAGTCAATGCTATCGTTGCAAAACGAAAAGGTACACTTAACGTGAAAAAGCAGAAAAATGCAAATGTCGCGGAATTAAGAAATAAGTATGGTAATAACGCGAATGCAAAAATAGTTATAAACAAATTTGAAAAGGGTGCTAGAATTGGACTTAAAAAAGTAACAAAGGAACGTGCAATAACAATTATAAATAAAAAAATAGAAGACAGAAAAGGTAAGGCAATAGCTCAACAAAAATTACAAGAAAATGCGGAACGAAATTCAGCTGCATTCGATGAGTTCTTAAAAACGTTTGTCAATGACACGTTCTCCGAACAACAAATTAAATCAATTTCCCCAATCCCTCGTCTCATCGGACAAATAAAGAAAGGTCGCTATGATTTAGAAAAGGCAAAAACACGGGCAGAGAAGGCAATCAAGGATAGGAAAAAAGCTAATATAAATGCAAAACAGGCAGCAAAAAATGCAATGAACGGTGGAACAAATGCATGGAAAAAAGCACAACAGGAAAAGAAAGTGAAGGAAGCCCAACAAAAGGCAAACCAAACTAAAAAGAATGCTAACGAAGCACTCAAGAAAAAGAACGAACTAGCTAAAAAAACTGCTGAGTTGACAAAAAATAGAAAAAAACATCAAGAAGTAGCAAACCTGGCAAGTAATGCGATTAACGCAGTTAATAAAAGAAACGAGCAAGCGAAAAAAGCTGCTGCGGCTAAACAAAATGCGATCAATAAACAAAAAATTGCGAATAACTTGAAAGCTAAAGCAAATGCAATTCAAAAACGTCGGAACTTAGAATTGCAAGAAAAACAAAGGAAACTCGAAGAAAAGAGGAAAGCGAATGAAAACGCGAAAAGGGAAAAGGAAAAAATAAACCAAAATGCTAAAAATGCAATCAAACGTAACGAAGAAGCAAAGGCGAAAAAAGCTAATGCGAATAAGAAAGTTCAAAACTTGAAAGTACTGGAAAAAATGTTGAGTACATCGACATTACCAATTAACGCTCAACAAAAGTTTAGAAATAGGTTAAAAACGGAAAGTTTAAATAAATTTAAAACTAATGTAATAACCGCGATAAAAACAAAAAGAGGACTCAACAAAAACGCGGAAACTCGAAAAGAGAGGGAAAAACTCAAGGAACAAGAGAATCAACGTAAACAACTTCTCTTACAAGCTAAACAAAAAGAAGAACAGAATAAAAAACAAAATTACGCGAATAAAAAACAAAAAGCACTTAATAAAATTTCCAGTTTAACGTTTAATGAAAACAAAAAACGAAATTTGTTAAATAACGTGAGAAGAGAAACAATAAATTCACGAAAACCTCTCACGAACTTTACACTCGCAGCTGAAAGGTATGCTAATCAATTCGCCAAGAATAAGAAAAAAGCTGCATTTAATGCGAAAAGAGAACAAGGGAGAAAACAAAAAGAACACAAGAATCAAGCAAATAAAGAACAAAAAGAAAGAGAAGCCAAAAGACAAGAAGAACTTAAAAAACAGCAATCGAATAAAGCGGCGGCAAATGCTGCTGCAGCGGCAAACAAAAAGAAACAGATTGAAGAAGAAAGAAGGAGAAAACGACAGGAAAAAAATGAACAGAAAAAACGTGAGATGGAACAACAACACGAACGGTTAATGCAAATGAAACGAAAGGCATTAGCAGAAAAAAATGCAAAAATTGCCAAAGAAAAAGCAGAAAAAAATGCAAAAATTGTTGAAGAAAAAGAAAGAAAAAGAAAGGAAATGGAACAGCATCTAAAGGAGGCGGAAAATGAAAAGCAAGCTCAAATGGCATTAGCAAGAAAACGCGAACAGGAACGCTTAGCAGAGAGAAAGGCCGCTGCGAATAAAGCGGCAGCAAATGAAAAGAAACGAAAATTAGAAGCACAAAAATTAGAGGCCGAAAAGAAAGCAAAAGCTGAAAAGGCAGCTGCAAATAAAGCGGCGGCGAATAAAGCGGCGGCGAATAAAGCGGCAGCGAATAAAAAAGCGGCAAATGAAAAGAAACGAAAATTAGAAGAAATGCGTATAAAAGCACAAAAATTAGAGGCCGAAAAGAAAGCAAAAGCTGAAAAGGCAGCTGCAAATAGAAGAATTGCACTCGAGAAAAAAGCCAAGGCAAATAAAAGACAAAAAAGATTGAATAATCTTAGAAATAAAGAAATATCGGGTGGTAATAAAGTTGTTAACGAAGCTACACAAAGATTAAAAAAACGCGTAAATAAATTCGTTCCATCGGGATGGGCCGGTGGAAGACGCCGAGAATTTATGAATCGTGCAAAGAGAATGGGTGTCATGTCCGTACACACAAACTTGAATGCGCGTTTGCGACTCAAAAAACAAGTTAATAAATCGGTTAGATCGAATAAGAAAGAATTATTAAACCAAATTCACGATCCAAAATATACCATTTCCAATTTATCCGCAAAAGTTAGGAAACCACCGCCACCATTAAATACATAAAAAGTAATTTAAAAAAAATAGTCTAATCAATAATAAAACATGCACAGAGGTCTATCATCCGTGATGACACATTACGCGCGCTCTATTAGTGATGAGAAGAAAGCAAAAACTATTGTTAAGGGAAACAAATCCGGGGAATATACGGGAAGTCGTGACGATATGCACGAAAAACTTTTGTATAAGTGTGGTTTAAAACCAAAAAGTGTTTGGGATCCAAACTCAAAATCGTTTTATACGAAAGTGTATTACGCAGACGGGTCGAGTTATAACCCCGTTTTATTTCACGATGGGAAACTTGATAAAAATCCATTTTTCAAAAAATAATAAATGTATATACTATAAATTATGAATACACTAGTCATAGCTATTATTTTAGGTAGTTTACTCGTATCGTCAATGTTTTATTCTTTAATAAATGCTTTCAAAAAACTTAAGATTACTAGATCTCCAGGCCCAGCTCCAGCTCCAGCTCCAGCTCCAAGTAACTCAGTAGTTACAATAACTGATGATGGTATCCAAATTTCAAAACCTTCGACTACAGAAGGGTATATAACTGAATCATTATCGTGTAAAAAACCAAAACATGTAGACAGATCCGAATTTGAGGGTGGTAATATGCATGGTGGGTTTTCTGATTACGATAGTTTTGAAGCTAAACGTCTCAATGATATAGACGAAATGTGGGGTGAAACTGGATACTGTAAATTAGCAGGTATTGACGAAGAAAACGCGGAAGGATTTATTATAGGATATCAATATCATGAAGGGGATTTCAAACAACGAGTTTTTGATTATGATACTAAAAAATGTGTATTTACCGGTGACGATAAACCATACGCATGTTTATATACAGAAGTTAAAGACGATGACGGAAATATTATAGGTATGGAAAATAACGAGGGTAAGAAATTGGAAGTAGAATTCTATAACGATTATAAAGCGGGTAAATTACAGCCATTCATGAATGACATAGGAATGGGTACTAGAATAAAGTATTATTGGAACGACGAAGAACCTTCTAAACTAGTATTCTGGAAATCTGGGTATCATGATGGACATGGAAACGTACCAGCTAAAGAACTTGTAATAAAACCAGGGTATAATTACCCCATCGTATTTATGTTATTGGGTACTGCTATAACAATGGCGGACGATGGTATTGACATGCCAGCTAATGGTTTATCAATAAGTTTCAAAAGTCTTAGTGAAGACGAAATACGAAGAAATATGGAAAATGATTTGGAAAATGCGAGACGACATATAGGTCCAGGTCCAGGTCCAGGTCCAGCCTAACGTTTATTTAAAATCCGGCTTTTTTACATCGTCCTCTCTTATAATAATATCGTAATTAGTTCTGTGTATATTATCTATCATGAGTAATCTACCTTCATCTGTATCGTGTATTCGTATAGATAAATAATACCTGTGCGAACACGGGTCTATCATAGCCGATGATAATCTCAAATTCCGGTTTATTTTGCCGATTTTGAGTTTATGTTTTTCTTCACGACTGGTACATCGACCATTGCGCGGTTTTTTCTTTCCCTTACTCTTCGTCATCGCCTCCCCCAAAAAAAACTTTTCTTGATCACGCAATAGTTCGTGTATTTTTTCTCGTTCATTCTTAGCATTATTCATGGAATTATCCGAACTAAAATAATCACGTGTATCGTCATCGGTAAATGCGTATGGGTACACGCGAACAGTTTGAATTTTATTTTCCGTTTTATCC